>QFCH01001271.1_pt1 | contig 193586 bp, 149 predicted proteins | sample 5346071 | NCBI WGS metagenome assembly QFCH01 (sample SAMN09062255, study PRJNA434731) | Human gut metagenome, whole genome shotgun sequencing project. | isolation source: stool timepoint B chromium assembly | host: Homo sapiens | collected 2015
ACTTCATAGAAGTATAATCCATGTCCTAATTTTTCTACTGGAGGAAGTGCTGGATTTTTCGCTGATCCATTATCTGACCATGGTGCTTTATCTGATGCTTTCAAGATTAATCTTGTTAACATTCCGTCACCTGCGAATAAGTGGTAAGGAATTACTTGGTTTACTCCAGCTGTGAATGGTCCAGGGAAGTTTGCTTTATCTAAGTATTTAGCTGGTACATCTACTGTATCTTTTGTATTTTCCATTACTGCTTTTTTAACTTCGTTAACACTTGTAAGGCCATTTAGATTTACATCTATATCTTTTGTCGCTACTAGATTAGTTAAATCTGCTTTCCCGTCTTTTTCACCGTATACTTTTATTGTTGCTTTGTAACTTTGTGTCCCATTTGCTTTTAGTAAGTCTAATAATTCTTTATCTTGTTTCCCTTGTGTTCCTGCTAGATCTACTTCATAGAAGTATAATCCATGTCCTAATTTTTCTACTGGAGGAAGTGCTGGATTTTTCGCTGATCCATTATCTGACCATGGTGCTTTATCTGATGCTTTCAAGATTAATCTTGTTAACATTCCGTCACCTGCGAATAAGTGGTAAGGAATTACTTGGTTTACTCCAGCTGTGAATGGTCCAGGGAAGTTTGCTTTATCTAAGTATTTAGCTGGCACATCTACTGTATCTTTTGTATTCTCCATTACTGCTTTTTTAACTTCAACTGGCGTTGTTTGTGGTTCTGCTACATCTTTTGCATGTTTTATTAAATTATTTACATCAGTTTCTTTTGATTCGATACTTACTTCTTTTTCTGATTTTACTTCAGGTTGTTTCTTAGCACTTACAACATTTTTTGCTTCAACTGTACTTTTCTCAACTTGTTTTGCTTCTTTTCCTACAGTATTTACTTTGTTTTCAATTACTTTAGATTCAGTTGCATCATCTACTTGTTTATTTTCTACATTTTGAACTACAGGAGCTTTATCTTGTAAATCACTCGCATGAGCTTCTCCACTGCCAACAACTATAAAGATTCCGCTAGCAATTGCAGCCGATACAACTCCAACACTAACTTTTCTGATTGCCCATTTTGTAAAATTTTCCGATTTAATAAAGTTATTTTTCATTTGTAGTTTTCTCCTCTTATTTAATACTTTATTACCAAAACTTTTTGTTTGATGAATACAGTATATCTTATAGATATTAACTAACTATTAGTAAAAGTTAAAATATTTCTTAAATAGTTATTATTAAAATGTTATCTTTAGAATATATTAATATATATGGTCTATATTAGATTTCTGACAATTTCGAAAAAAGTTTTTAATTTTTTTACTAAAAAGTGTTGACAAAGAAAAAAACTTATGTTAATATTTCTTTAACAGTTTTAAAAAGCGAAGAAGTGAAGAGCAATATTACTTAATTATTAGAGACCTTTTGGTTGGTGAAAAAAAGGATTTGGGTGTATTGTAAATGGTCACAGAGCTGAACTAATGACTATTAATGAGTTAGTTCCGGTTGATTACCGTTAATAATCATTGAGGTAAGATTAAAAGTTTATTTTAAGATTATAAAATTGGGTGGTAACACGGTCATTTCGTCCCTTGTGTTACTACCCTTTTATCGTATTTAAGACTGAGTAAAAATTATTTTTATAAATTAATATAATATAACATTGATAAGATGAGTAGAAAAAAGGAGTTACACCAGAGAATCTCGGTAGCTGAAAAGAGATTAATGAATTTTTTTGAAGATGGTCTTTGAGTTTTAATTATCGAGCGGAAGTTAGATAATTACGCAGAAATAGCGTTAAAATTTTAATGAGGTGGAAAACTAAAAAATTCAATTCACAATTTTAGATTTTCCATAAAATAAGGTGGTACCACGTATGAAACGCACGTCCTTAGACAATATTAGTTTATTGTTTAAGGGCGTTTTTATTTTTATAATTCAATATACAAAAAAGAGAAAATTTTAGGAGGAAAGAAATAATGACAAAAATTTCAAGTTTAGGATACCCACGTTTAGGGGAAAAAAGAGAATGGAAAAAATTAATTGAAGGATACTGGGCTCGTACAGTTCGTCAAAACGAGTTATTTGAAGAAGCTGAAAAACTTCGTCGTCTTTATATCGAAAAACAATTCAATGCTGGTTTAGATTTCATCCCTGTTGGTGATTTCTCACTATATGACCACATTTTAGATTTATCAGTTCAATTCAACGTTATTCCACAACGTTTCGAAGGAAGAGAAGTTGATGTAGACTTATTCTTCGATATCGCTCGTGGTAACAAAGATAACGTTGCATCTGCACTAAAAAAATGGTTTAACACTAACTACCACTATATCGTACCAGAATGGGAAAATGTTAATCCTAAATTAAACAACACTCGTCTATTAGACTTATACAAAGAAGCTAAAGAAATCGTAGGAGACAAAGCTAAACCAGTTATCACAGGACCAATCACATACGTAGCTTTATCAAGCGGTCTTGCTGAAGGTGAATTTGAAAAAGCTGTAGATAAATTATTACCATTATATACTCAAGTATTCAAAGAATTAGCTGAAGCTGGTGCTTCTTACATCCAAGTAGATGAGCCAATCTTCGTTACTGATGAAGGTAAAAACTATGTAGAATTAGCTCACAAAGTGTACAACCACTTCAACAATGAAGTAGATGCTAAATTCATCTTCCAAACTTACTTCGAAGCTTTAGTAGAAGCTGAAAAACTTGCTGATCTACCTGTAGCATTCGGATTAGACTTCGTTCACGGAAGAGAAGAAAACTTAGCTAATGTAAAAGCTGGTCTATTTAAAGATAAAGAAGTATTTGCTGGAGTTGTTGACGGACGTAATGTATGGAGCAATGATTTCGAAGATAGTTCTGCATTATTAGAAGAACTTAAAGCTAATGTTGCTGAATTAGTAATTCAACCTTCATGTTCATTACTTCACGTACCAGTTACAACTAAAAATGAAACAGAATTAGAAGAAACTTTATTAAATGGTTTAGCATTTGCTGATCAAAAATTAGAAGAGCTTAACTTACTAGCTAACAAATTAGATGGTAAAGAAGATGCTGCGTACCAAAAACACGTAGAAGACTTCAACAAACTACAAAATGCTGAATTCAGAAACCTTGAATTAGAATCAAGCGAAAATGTTCGTTCAACTCGTCCATCTGATTACAAAGTTCGTCGTGAAGTTCAAAACAAAAAATACAACTTACCAGTATTACCAACTACTACAATCGGATCATTCCCTCAATCTAAACAAGTACGTTTACAACGTGCACTATGGAAAAAAGGTGAATTATCTAATGAAGCTTATGAAAAATTCATCGAAGAAGAAATCGCTCGTTGGATTAAAATTCAAGAAGACCTTGATATCGATGTATTAGTTCACGGTGAATTCGAACGTACAGACATGGTTGAATTCTTCGGTCAACGTTTCGCTGGATTCGCATCAACTAAATTCGGTTGGGTTCAATCATATGGTTCTCGTGGGGTTAAACCACCAATCATCTACGGAGATGTAAAACACGTTGAAGCTGTAACAGTTAAAGAAACTGCTTATGCACAAAGCTTAACTAATCGTCCTGTTAAAGGTATGTTAACTGGACCAGTTACTATTCTAAACTGGTCATTCGAAAGAACTGATATTTCTAAAGCAGAAATCTTCAACCAAATCGCTATCGCACTTAAAAATGAAATTGAACTTTTAGAAAAAGCTGGAATTACAATTATCCAAGTTGATGAACCAGCTATCCGTGAAGGATTACCTCTAAGAGACAGCAAAAAAGAAAAATATCTTGAAGAAGCAGTATTCTCATTCCGTTTAGCTACTTCATCAGTTCAAGATGATACACAAATCCACACACATATGTGTTATTCTAACTTCGATGAAATTATCGATTCTATCCGTGCATTAGATGCTGATGTTATTTCTATCGAAACTAGTAGAAGTCATGGAGAATTAATCTCTGCTTTCGAGACTGCAATCTACCCATTAGGTATCGGTCTTGGAGTTTACGATATCCACTCTCCTCGTGTACCAACAAAAGAAGAAGTACGTACTAATATCTTACGTCCACTTCAAAAATTATCTACAGAACAATTCTGGATTAACCCTGACTGTGGATTAAAAACACGTGCTGAAAAAGAAACTATCGAAGCTTTAGAAGTTTTAGTTGAAGTTACTAAAGAAATCAGAAATGAACTTGCCGCTAAATAGGAGGTTCATATGAGAAACTTATTAGAGAGATTAGAACAAAATGTACTCGTAGCTGATGGAGCTATGGGTACAGCTCTCTATAGTAATGGATTGGAAAGTTGTCATGAATATAATAATATCTCTAATCCAGATTCTGTGGAGAAAATTCATAAAGCTTATATCGAAGCTGGAGCGGATATAATTCAAACAAACACTTATGCAGCAAAAAAATGCCAACTTAAGACATATGGCTATGAAGATAAATTCGAAGAAATTAACATTCGCGCTGCTGAAATAGCACGCAAGGCTGCTGGAGAAGATACTATTGTTTTCGGAACAATCGGAGCTATTCGCGGTCTTCGCGAATGTGAACTTTCATTAGAAACTATTGTGAAAGAAACAATTGATCAAGTAGAAGTTCTACTATCAACAAATAAAATAGATGCGTTGTTATTTGAAACTTATTATGATCAAGAAGAAATTCGTGCTGTATTAACTGAAGCAAGAAAATTAACTGACTTACCTATTATCACTAATATTTCATTATTAGAAGCAGGTATTACCCAAAACGGAGAAAAAGTAACTGATGCTTTAAGTGCACTTGTTAACCTAGGGGCTGATATCGTTGGTTTAAACTGTCATCTAGGTCCTTATCACATGATTAAAAGTTTAAAACAAGTGCCATTATTTGCACAAAGTTATCTTTCTGCTTATCCTAATGCCAGTTTATTGCAACTAACACAAACAATTAATGGTAACGAATATCGTTTCAGAAAAAATTCTGCTTACTTCGAACAAAGTGCTAAACTTCTTGTTGAAGAAGGTGTAAGATTAATCGGTGGATGCTGTGGTACTACTCCAGAACATATTCGCGCTATTAAAAAAGGAATAAAAGGTCTTAAACCTGTTAAAAGAAAAGTAATAACACCGCTACCTGCAGAAGAAGAACTAGTTAGAGTAGCAAATAACAAACCAACAATTGTTGATAAAGTCAAAAAACAAGTAACTATAATTGCCGAATTAGATCCACCAAAACATTTAAATGTTGATAAATTTATTGAAGGGGCTAAAGCAATAGACAAGAAAAACATTGAAGCCATTACTCTTGCAGATAATTCTCTTGCTAGTACTCGTATTTGTAACTTGTCTGCTGCAACTTTACTAAAAGAACATATTACTACCCCTACACTACTTCATTTAACATGTCGTGATCATAATCTTATCGGACTACAATCTCGTTTAATGGGATTTGATCTTCTTGGAATTAATAATGTCCTTGCTCTTACTGGAGATCCAAGTAAACTTGGTGATTTCCCTGGGGCTACTAGTGTCTATGATATGACTAGTCTTAAATTAATTCCTTTTATTAAACAACTTAACGAAGGACTTGGATATAACGGAGCTTCACTGAAAAAAACTACAAACTTTACTGTGGCAGCTGCCTATAATCCTAATGTTCGTGACCTAAGTAAAACAAAACGTCTAGTTGAGAAAAAAATAAAAGCAGGTACTGATTATTTTATTACTCAACCTGTCTTTGAAGCTGAAAAAATTGAACAATTAGCAGAGCTTGCCGCTGATTACCCAGATACACCATTCTTCGTTGGTATAATGCCAATAACTAGCTACAACAACGCTGTCTTCCTACATAATGAGGTACCTGGAATTAAATTATCAGAAGAATTCTTAGCTAAGTTAGAAGAAGTAAAAGATGATAAAGAACTTTGCCAAAAAGTTGCTTTAGAAGAAAGTAAAAAACTACTTGATGTTGCTTTAAAACACTTCAAGGGAATTTACTTAATCACACCATTTTTAAGATATGATCTAACATTAGAATTAATAGATTATGTTGAAGAAAATAAAGATAAATAAAAATTAGATGTGTATATAAAAATCACGGAGTTAGAATCATTCTAACTCCGTGATTTACTATTTTTCTTCTATTATTTGTTTCCGTATTTTTCAAAAAGTTCATCTAATGGTTTGTACATTACTTTATTTAAATCTTCAATTAAAAATTGAAGTTTTTGTTGAGCTTGTACAAAGTCTAAAAACTTAGAATTTTCCATTAATTTTTGTTGAATTTCTTCTAATGCTGTTAAATCTTCTTCTGAAGGCTCATTTCCTGATTGAGCTGCTTCCATTAAATCTTTTTGTTTTGATACGAATTGTGTATAAAGTTCATTAGCTTCTTCATCAGAATATAATCCTTCAGATGCTGCTAATGATGCTTTGTATTCATCAGATTCTCTTAATGCTCTTTCAAATTCATTTGCTTTATCATAAATATTTACCATAGTTATTTGCTCCTTTTATGTTGTAGTTTTATTATAACATAGTTTTACCTTCTTTGACAATAAATCGTTTACACGTATTAAGGTTTCTATATTATCTGGAGTTATAAGGATTGACTTAAAAATCATGATTCCAGAGAAATCGATTTCATCCTCCCGTTTAAGACTTTTAGATTAGTCCTTTTATTCTGAACAAACCCCAATTATTAAGATTTGTTATAATTATATTATATACTATATACTTTATGTTAACCTTATGCTATAACTAAACTTAAATTAAAATACACAAAATAAAAAGGACCCATCCGAAGATAAGTCCCATTATTAATTTAAGCTTTCTCTTATTTTTTTAATACCACCAAAGTTTTTTGTATCTATGTCCAATTTGTAATGATAGATCTTTTTTATTTTGATCTGCTCCATTAATATATAGTTTTCCTGCTTCATACATATCTACCATTTCATTTGGTACACTTGAAATTACTATGCTACCATTATTATCACTTTCTATTTGTGAGAACTTCACACTATAATCTCCAGCTGGAAGATCATCAAAGTACCAACGTAATGTATATGTTTGCAGAGGAATTTCCCAATATAATTCACGATATACAAATTCATGTTCTCTCACAACTTTATTATCTTTTTTATCAATAATTTCTACTTTGTATTTCGAATTATTCTTCTCATCGTATGATGATATATAACCACGAACGTAATTAAAACTTCTATTCGCTTTAAACGTTTGTTCTACTTCAGTATCTTTATTAACTCTAACTATTCCATCACGCAGATAATTATCTGTTGCATATATACTAATACCATTAATTACACGTGAATCATAGTCTAAGTTCATTGAATACGATGGTCTTAAGAAACTATCACTTCCTACTTGAAGTGCAAAAACTATTCCAAAAGCAATATAAAGTTTTTTCTTGTATTTATCAAATATTATAGCCTCATATCTTTCAGCAAATAAAATTAAACCTTTTGCTCCTAAAATAAAGATTATTGGCATCCACGCATAAACATATCTAGGTTTTGCTTCCCAAATTAAATGGAACATGAATACTCCAAAAATAATAATTTGGAATAAGAAACAAGATGTTATATACTCTTTTCTACGTTTATAAATGTAATAAACCATTCCAAATAAGATTACTACATACATCATTTGAGAAATATAGATAAAGAAGCTATTGTCACTTCCATAGAATAGTTGCCATAAGAATCCATCTCCATCCCTTAATGCACGAGTACCATTCGTGTAGTTTATAGTACCGTCACTCCAATTACCTCTTATTTTAAGAACTATCATAAGTAAATTTAGGAAAAATGGTCTATGAGTTACCCTGTTAAAGAATAAGCCGAGGTCATCAGTCATCTTATTTTGACTAAGGTAAGTAAATTGGAAATCTTGCCAGTTATAACTTCCACCTTGAATACTCATTCCCATCATTACCCAGTGTAACATAGGGAATCTATAACCATCATCTTTCCAGAATCCATAGTGTGCCCAAAGCATATCAAATCCTTTTCCAAAGAAGATAAATGCAATTCCAAAGGTTACCAGTAGTAATACTAGATTTTTGTACCATTTAAAAAATAGTAAGTACACAATTAATGCCGGTAAAATAATAATGATATTTGATCTAAGATTCCAAGCAAATGCTACTAATATTGCCACAGCTACAATATGCTTGGTTCTAAAGATAAAACTCCCATCCGATGGGATAAGTACATATATTATTAAAGCTACCATGATTACCATCAAAGTATCAGAATAGTAGAATAAACTGTACATTTGAAATGGTATGTATAAAATCATTAAACCAAGAATTATTGTTTGTTTTTGTTTTGTTAGTAATTTTCCAGCAGTTTTATACGTTAAGAATATTGTTGCCGTTGTTACTAAGAAACAGAATATATGCAACATCCAAACTTCAGAAATATGTAGAAAGGCTGCTATACGATATATCCAATAAAGAATAATAGTAGGTGTAATATTATTAGGATAAACTAAAAAGTATCTCTCACCTGAAAATTTCCCATAGTTTAACATATAGTGTGCTTCATTTTCTATCTCTGCACCATCTGAAAAGTTTAAGGTGTCCATCGATAATATTATTGCCTGAAATACTAAATATACTAATATTATAATTCTATTATATTTTTTTAATCCTACTTCATCAGTTGCTAAAATTTTCTTTACTGCATAAATAAATAATATGAATACAACAGGAACTCCTAAAAGTAACGCAAGTGGATTCAATATTCGTTCATATACAAACGGTGCTACATAAGCCCAAGTTAAAGCAACTGTGAAAAGCGCTATAAACGCATATGAAAATACATTATGAAGTATTCGCCTCATATTTATCTCCTATCCTTTCTATTAAGATGATTAGCAAACATTATCGGAGACATTGCTATCATTGTTTTGTTAACAAATGTATCACTTTCAAAATAATTTTTTCTTGATTTTATCAATTCTAAAATTTCTGTTTCCTCGGACATATTTTCATGCATTCTTAACACATCAAAAAGTAAGTATCCGCATAGAAGATTTAAACTTTCTTCATATTTTTTGTTTTGTTTAAACTCTTCTATTTTATTTACTGCAATCATTATTCTTCTAGTAGAAGCATCTATCATTGCATTGTTTCTCACTGATTTTTTTTCCAACAAGTCCTTATATCCAATTTTTCCAATTTGACTAACCTTTCCTGCTATATCAAAAGTTTTCAACTTGAAATATAAGTTCTCTAAAGCGAGCATATCTTCTTGAAATCTTAAATTATAGATATCTAAAAATTTTCTTTTAAACATACAAGCAGTGATATTATAGTTTAAATCACTTTTCAATCTTTTAATTTCTTCTACTAAATACTCTTGACCCGATGAAATCTTTTCATCTAATATACTAGGATATCCATCTCTAGTTAACATTACAATATCAAGATTATTTTTAGAAATCTCATTATATAAAATCTCTAAGTAATTTTGTTTTAATTTTGAATTTTCTTCTACAAAAACAACATATTCTCCTTTAGCAAAATCTAACGCACAGTTTTTCGCTGACGAATTAGATCCTAGTTGTTTTTTTATATAATTTATTTTACTACTGTCGACTGTAGCAACCGCTTCTTCTATTTCTGAACTAGAGAGATCATCAACTACTATCACTTCAAAATCTTGGAAGCTTTGATTAAATAAATCATTAATTATTTCCTGTAATCTTTTTACACTTCTATAAGCGGCTAAAACTACAGTAATTTTTGTTTTATTCGTTGTTTTTATTTTTTTTATTAAAATTTCATTTCCCAAAAGCATTGTATCTAAAAAGATATCTTTTGTTCTATCTAATGTTCTAACCATAATCTATCCTCTATATTTTAAGGTTTTATCTTTTAATTATATCACAAAAAACACTATTTTTCATTTACTATGAGAAAAGTAGAGATTAGGAGTGATTCAAAAATCGTGATTTTGAAAAAATGATATGTACCCCTTTTACTAGACAAGCCAGTAAAAGGGGTACATATCAAAATCGATTGTATCGAGTCACCCCCGCAAAGTTTATTAGATATCTAAAAGCTTTTATAAAGCGAATTTAGATATCAATAAACCACTGCGTATATGAGTCATCATATGAATTTTGTTGAATTTTAGGACTTTTAAATCAGCCAAATCTACGCTAAATAGCAAATTATTATAAGAATAACTTAGAACGTTCTCTTTCTCTACTTAATTTTGCTGAACGTGCTTTTAGACTAACTAGAATCGCTCCACCTACAAGAACGATAATTAGATATATAAATAATATTTTTATATCACGGTGCACAGCTGGAGCATATACACCACCTACCGCTTCACGTAGTAATCCTATTGAATAAGTGAATGGTACTTTTGGATATAATGTTTGGAAGAATTTTGAAGTCATCTGAATCGGGAATGTTCCCCCTGAACTTCCTAATTGCAGAACTAATAATATAATACAAACTGCTTTCCCTACATTTCCTAAAATACATACTATTGTATAAATAATTGATGAAAATAGTAAAGATATTAATAATGCAAATACAACAAATCTAAATGGTGATGTCGCCTGAGTACCTAGAATATACATATCACCTAAAGTTATAATTAATGTCTGGAATAAAGAAATTATTACAAACAATAACCCTCTTCCAAAGTATTTTTGATATGGTTTATATTTATTTTCTTCATCTTCTACCTTAGTAGTTAATAACGAAGACATTAATAATGATCCAACCCAAATAGATAAAACTGTATAAAATGGAGTCATCGCTGATCCGTAGTTTTCTATATGATAAAGTTTATTCTCTTGAAGTTTTACTGGATTTGCGAAAAATTCAGCTTGTTGCTTATAATCGACTTTTAATAAATTAAACAGTTGATTTTTATCTACTTCTCCATCAGCTTTTTTTATTTCATCTGTTAGTTTTTGAATTTTGCTTTTTGCTGATGGCATATGAGCTTGTAATGTTAATAATTTAGCATGTGCATTACTTATTTTCGCTTCAGTTTCTGATAATTTTCTTTCTACGGCTGGAAGTTCTCCTTGAGCCTGAGCTATTATTCCACTCACTTTATCAATATTAACATCTGCCCTACTAAGAACCTGTGATATTAATGGAGAAACCTCATCATTTAACTTAGTATTCATATCTGTCGAAAGTTCGTTTATTCTAGCTGATTTATTTACAAACTCTTCTTTCAAAGTATCTGTAATTTCATCATAGTGATCCATCTTATTATAAATATTAATATTAATCTCTTTTACTTTATTAATATCATTTTCTAGATTTGTCACTTTGGCTAGTTGATTATTAAATAATCTTTCATTAGATAGGTTATTAAAATATTCGAAAATATTCTTTACAAGTTGTAGTCTTTCTCCACTAGCTTGAAGTCTACTATCTAAAGCTTTTTGTCTAGCTTTAATTTCTTCTGTTCTATCTGGTTTTTGTTGAATTTCTTTTGCTATAATATTTGCTTCTTTTGATACTTCTTCAACTACACTTAAATGATTACTAATAATAGGTAGCATTCTATCATTAAATCCTTGAATATTGTTAATTGTTACACCTGCTTTATCAGCTAGCATAATACTATTAGTCGCTGCTCTATCTATTTCAGGTAAAGTATTTTGAACTGTATTTAATATATTATAACCATGTTCTACTTTTCCTATTAATTCATTTAAACTCGCTTCATATGTAGAAAAGTTTTCATTCAATTTGAAAATTTCTTGTTTAGCTTTTTCTATTGATGGTAAATTTTCTTCAAATTTAATACCGGCTTCATGTAGTTTTTCAAAAATTACTCCATTTGCCGTTTCAACGAAACTCTTACTAATGTTATTAGCAATTGCTGAAGCTCCACTATTAGTTATTTTAGGACTAATAGCATTAATCTTCTCATTTACCGTATACTCAATTGTCGCCCTTTTAGGTTCTGTTCTACTAACAGAAGTCATATCTTTACTAAAGTTTTTTGGAACTACTATACTAGCATAATAATCACCTATTCTTACTCCATCCTCAGCTTCTTGTTTATTAGATACAAACTGCCAATCTAGGCTCTTATTACTTTTTAATCCCTCAACTAAACTATTACCTAAGTTTAACTCTTTCCCATCGACAGTAGCCCCATCATCTTCAGATGTAACAGCAACTTTAATATTATTTGTATGACCATATGGATCCCATGAAGATAAAATGTTTGGCCATGCATACATCGATGGTAAAAAAATTAATCCTACTATAATTATCCATGTATTAGTTTTTCTAAATACTTCTTTTATATCATTTCGAAAAATCTCTATAATATTTTTCAACTTTTGATCTCCTCTCAATAATTTAATTAACAAAAATAATTAGAGATATTATATGTTCCTAATTATTAACTTAAATATTATATCATGAAAAACTTTCTATTAAAAGTAACTTCATTTTTAGTATTACTATTCTAAATATAACACTACATTATCCTTACTCGAATTTTTTAAATCTATAATTCTTTGGTTACTACTCCCTCTAAATCTTAAACTTAGATCTTTCAAATAAATCATGAACGGTCCATCTACCAATACATCACATAGATTTAATAATTCTTTTTTATCCTCACTAGCATTTAAGAGTTGTTCATATGTATAACCACTGTATACCCAGATATCTTTTGTTGAACCGAATTCATCTCTTACTCTTTTCGCTAAAGATTTAGCTACTTGAGTATTAAGAAATGGCTCTCCTCCTAAAATTGTTAATCCTTGTACATACGAATTACTTAAATCTTGTATGATTTGATCTTCTATTTCTTTTGTATATAATTGTCCCGCGTTAAAGTTTTGGATACTTTCATTAAAGCACTCTTTACAAGAGAATAAGCAACCACTTAAATATATTGAACACCTTACTCCCTCTCCATCAACAAATTGAAATGGTTTATAATCTGCATATTTTTTCTTAGAATATACTTCAGCTAACCAAGTGTCGTTAGCTTCTTTAAATGTTCTCATCATACACTTATTATTAGTAGTTTTCTTATTAGCACTATATTCTGAATTATCTATCGTGCTAATAATAGTTCTTAATTTTTCTTCTCTAGACAAAATCCTCACCCCTTATGTTTTAATAATATCACTTTTAACAATCAATTACAATTTATCTTATAAAGAGATCCTCAAGAATCTTTATTTTTGAGAAATCGATTTTATCGAGTAACAATAATACAGTTTGTTAAATACCTAAAAAGTTTTTATAAAGCGAAATTAGATATCAATAAAGTACTATATCTAAGATTCTCATATAAACTTTCTAAAATTTAAAACTTTTAATTCAGCACCTTCAAAATATATCTTATATAAAACGACAAAGAAAGACTTAGGAAAATTAATTTTTATAAAATCAAAATCCTAAGTCACTAGTATCTAACTCCATATATAAATATTACTTATCTGCGGTAATATTTATAATGTTGCTCTTACTCTTATTTAATTTCTATGATATCTGTAGCAAATTTATCAAATTCCTTACTATGAGTTATTATCAAACTTGTAATATTATGTTCTTTTAAGTAGTTAAAAATGTTTTCTACTATTAATTCACTCATATTGGTATTCATAGCGCTTGTCGGTTCATCCAAAATAATAAACTCAGGTCTTCTTATTAATATTCTAGCCAACTCTAGTCTTTGCTTTTCTCCACCACTTAAGTTTTTTCCGTTTTCTTTCAATAAATAATTATATCCTAATTTATCAATTAATTCTTGAAGGTGTAATAATCTAACTATCTCATCAAGTCTATCCTCGTATGAATCACCTAAGAGAATATTATCTCTTATTGTAGCTTCATATATGTATGGTTCTTGACTTACTTTCAAAAATTCTCCTAAAACTTGAATATTATCCTTATATATATCTTTTTCATTGATTAAGACTTCTCCATCTAACTTATATGCACCCTCTTGCAAGTTTCTTAATATAAGATTAGATACCGTCGTCTTTCCTACTCCACTTCTTCCTTTTAGGACTAGAAAATCACCCTTATTTATGTTTAATCTAAAATCAGATAAAATCAGATTGTCTTTAAAATAAAAACTAGCTATATTCACATTTACACTGTTAAAATTACTTATTTTTAATACTTCTTTCTCTTCATTGCTTTTATTATTGAAAGTCTTAGATAACTCACTTTCTATCTTATAAGCAGTCTGCCTAACAGTTATTTTATCTGATATAGAATTTATAGGTTCATCTAACATTCTAACTGTAGAAAATATTGCAATAGCCGAACCTATGGAGAAATCTTTATATATTATAAAATACACTGAAAGTAATAGAGAAACAATAGGTAGTATAAATGCAACAGTAGCAGATATACCTACATATAACGAAAAATACTTTGCTAAGTCAGTATTGACCTTTATTCTCTTATTTATAATATTTTCTTTAAGATAATCTATAAAGTACTGTTCTTTATTTAATTGCTTTAAATCAAAATAACCTAATATTGACTGAAGTATATATTGATTAGTTTCACCTAATAATTTCTGTTCACTCTTCATACAATTCGAAAGCTTCTTACTTATTTGTTTTATAATAAAAAAACATATAAGTATTACAGAGAATAATATAAGTGTTATCGAAACATTATACCTACACATAAACACCAATATAGAAAACAAAATAAAAGACTGCGTTACTAAAATAACTTTACCTTGAGAATACCAATCTGATATCTTTATACTATCTGATGTTAACTTAGATAATATTTCACCGCTTTTTGCTTCTTTAAAATCATTATATTCACTTTTTAAAAACTTATCATAAAAATACTCTAAAACAGAAAAATTTCCAAGAAAGAAAAGTTTTCTTAAAAAATATTGAGAAAGAAATAACAATAAAAAATAAAATACTAATATTACTATCAAGTATTTAACAAAATGATAAACTCTCTCAAAATCTTTAGATATCAAACTATCCAAGATAACTTGAATAATAAAAATTGATGTTAAATTTACTATAGTTCTTAGTAAAATAAAAACTACGGTAATAAATTGAACAATATACAACTTATTATCATAATATTTTTTTGTACGATACATAATCTTCCCCTCCCTATTTATTTCAAATTACTTCACATAACTTTGTTTTATCGGCTATTAATAAAGTAAAACTTATCTTTTTACAAAATACATCTTAGATAGTTAATATATTATAACATTTTTTTCAGAATAATGTAAGATTATTTCTTAAAAATCTGAAAATTAAAACTGGTAAATTTATGATTTTTTATCTCTTATTTTATGATTAATTACAATTTATCTCCTAAAATTATAAAAATACTATTTTAAAATTATCTAAACTGTTTTATAATTATTATAATTTAAAAATTTAATTAATTCAGATGTAATAATTTTCTTAGAATATTATTAAGTTAATTATTACAATATATTTTTTATAAATATTATGAGGTGCCTTATGAGAGTATTAATAACTGGTTTTGATAAGTTTGGTGGCGAGAGTATTAATCCTTCTAGTTTATGTGTTAATAGCTTATCAGATGTAATAGATAATATAGAAATAAAAAAAGTTACCCTACCTACAGTATTCAAAGATAGCTCACGTGTTTTAGAAGAAAACATAAAATCATTTTCTCCTAATATAGTAATCTGCGTTGGACAAGCTGGTGGAAGAAGTAAGATTACACCTGAGCGTATCGCTATTAATATTGATGATGCTAGAATCCCAGATAATATTGGAAATAGTCCTATTGATGAAGCTATACGAAAAGATGGAGAAAATGCATATTTTTCTACACTACCAATAAAAGCAATTGTTGATGAATTGAATAAAAACAATATTCCTTCTACAATTTCTAATACTGCTGGTACTTTTGTATGTAATCATATTATGTATGAGGCTTTATACCTATCTTCAAAAAAATATAAAAATATTAAAGCTGGATTTATTCATATTCCTTATATTGAAGAACAAATTAAAAATAAACCTAATATGCCTTATATGAAAAAAGAATATATCATCACTGCTTTAGAATTAATAATAAAAACTGCTGTGAATTATTATGATAAAGAAGATACAAAAGTAACAGGTGGTTTAGAGCATTAATTATCTCTATGTATATATAGTAGTTCAAATAGAATCTAATTTTCAATAATAACAAGAAAACACTGAAAAGAAAGTATGAAATATATTATTTTCAGTGTTTCCTTTTTTATATTGACAAAATAGTATACTAAGTATATAATATATAAGCTATATTATTTTAGGTGGTGAATTTATGTTAAAAGATGCATTGGGTTATAAGCTTATTACGCTATTAGAGAATATGAGAAGTTATACTAAACAACCTTTGGCTGAGATAGGGATTACACATGGACATTTTATTACTCTTATCTACATTTCAGAAAATGAAGGAGTTACCCAAGCTCAACTTGCTGAAATCCATAGAAAAGATAGAAATATTGTTGGAAGAAACATCGATGCACTCGAAAAGCAAAATTTTGTTATTAGAAAACGCGGAGTGAAAGATAGACGTTCTTTTACACTACATTTGACTGAAATAGGTACAGAAGTTTTATCAACTTACTCTAATCTACTAAACACGGCTGAAAAAGAAGTTCTTAAAAACTTGACTGAAGAAGAAATTACTATTTTCTTTACACTATTGAATAAAATAACTTAAGGAGGAAATAATATGGAAAAAACACAAAATTATATAGAAAATCCACTAGGTACAAAACCTATAAAAAAATTACTTACATCATTTGCTTGGCCTGCTATTACAGCTAATATCATTAATGCAATGTATAGCGTAATTGACCAGATTTTTATAGGGCAAGGTGTTGGATACTTAGGTAACGCTGCAACAAACGTTGCATTCCCTCTTACTACGATTTGCTTAGCTATAGGTTTAATGATAGGAATTGGTGCTGCTTCTAACTTTAATCTTGAGTTAGGTCGTGGAAATCCTGAAAAAGCTAAGTCTGTAGTTGGTACTGCAGTATCTTCATTATTTATTATAGGAATTATTATTACGATTTTAGTACATATATTTTTAAAACCTCTTATGTATGCATTTGGATCTACTGATGAAATTCTAGAATATGCGATGACATTTGCTGGAATTACTTCTTTAGGTATTCCATTCTTACTAATTTCTATTAGTACTAACCCTATTGTTCGCTCTGATAATAGTCCAAAATATTCAATGTTTGCTATAATTTTTGGTGCTGTTCTTAACACTATTCTTAATCCAATTTTTATTTTTGGGTTCGGTTGGGGAATTGCTGGTTCAGCTTGGGCTACAGTAATAAGTCAATTTTTATCTGCAATGATTCTTATATTTTATTTCCCGAGATTTAAAAGTGTTAAATTTAATAAACAAGATTTCATACCTAAGCTACCTTTATTAAAAGTTGCAGCCGGATTTGGTATGCCTTCGTTTGTTTTCCAAGGATCTAATATGATTGCACAAATCGTAACAAACAACCTATTAAATATTCACGGTACAAATTCTGTATACGGTAACGATATTCCCATTGCAGTTGCAGGTATTGTAGCAAAAATTAATATAATATTTATCGCTATTATTATTGGATTAATTCAAGGAGCACAACCAATTTTCGGATATAATTACGGAGCAAAAAAATACGAAAGAGTTCGTACTACAATGCGATATACTATGAAATATGCAATGATTATCTCAATTACATTTTTCTTAATTTTCGAGATTTTCCCTAAACAAATTGTTAGTCTATTTGGTAATGGTAATGAACTTTACTTTGAGTTTGCAGTTAAGTACATGAGATTCTTCTTACTATTCACATTTATAAACGGTGTTCAAATTTCAAGTTCGACATTCTTCTCTGCAATAGGAAAACCAAAAATTGGAGTTACTATTGCCTTAACTAAACAACTTATAGTACTAATACCAATGTTATTTGTTCTTTCTCATTTCTTTGGTATTGATGGAATAATTTATGCTACTCCAGTGACTGATCTTTGTGCATTCTCAGTTTCTTTATTCTTCTTAATTAGAGAATTTAAAATAATGCCTAAACATAATGTTACTAAATAGAAAAAAGCAATCTAGTGATTAAAATCACTGGATTGCTTTTTATTATTTATTATCTTTTAGCTACATATTTTAATTCATCTTTATGTTTAGCTTCAAAATCACTCATCTCATTATCTGGAATTTGACGTAAGTACAGATTAGATCTGATTGTTTCATCTTCCTCACGGCAAGTAGATAATACTAAGTATTTATCTGTAGCTTTAAGTTGAACACTATCATTCTTAGTTGTTGCATCTTTTTTAACGTTAGTTAATTGGTTTAAGAAATCTTCATCACTTTCAAAATCTAAACGATAGAATGAAGTTGTTTCTGGTACGATTGTTAAGAATGCTGCTTCATAGTAGTATTTTCTCTCTGGAGTTTCAATTACTACATATTTGTGTTTATCCATATATTCTTGTTTGTCATAGTAGTTAACATCGTTGAACATACGGTGATCCCCAACTTTACTTCCACGAGCGTGTCCGAATAACCAAGTTAATCTATCATGGAAATCTTTTTTGTTGTCCATATCCATAAATACAGTACCAAGGTAAGGAACATTTCCACCTTCGAATGTTTTATTTAAGTATGTTTCATTGTCATTAGTTTGTACTACAGGTTCATCTAAATCTGTACCTGGTGCATAAATATATCCTACAGTCTCATTATTCGTTTTAGTTAAATCTGCAAAACGTTTTGATAAATAATCTTTATCTTCTTTACTTACTTTATAAGTCGAATCTGATGAACTAGAACTCGAACTCGAACTTTTATCACTACTACATCCAGCTACAAATACAGCTGATGCTACTAGAGCGATTGTTAAAAGTAAAATAGAGAAAATCTTTTTAAAATTAAATATTTTTTTCATTATATTTTTCCTCTCTATTAAAATTTTAATAACTGCTTAATATTATACAATATCTTATAAAATATTGCTATTAATTTTATTTTTACTATTATATATTTTATCTTACTACAACTGCTGTTCCTGTAACTGTTACTAAAAGCATGTTATTACCGTTACTTCCTAGAGCATCGAAGTCTATTCTAACTCCGATAACCGCATTTGCTCCCATTGCTGCTGCACGAGCTTCTAGCTCTTTTAAAGCTTCAGTTCTTGCTTGAATAATTTCATCTTCGTACCCTTGAACTCTTCCACCAAAAAGGTTTCGAATTCCTGCTCCTAAATCTTTAATGAAATTAATCCCAGCTACTACTTCACCTGTAGCAAATCCTTTATATTCTACTACTTCCATTCCTGGAACATAGTTTGTCGTTGCAATTATCATAATACTTTACTCCATTATTAGTCTACTAATATATCTACTACTTCTTCTAATGTAGCTCCTAAGAAATATGAATTAATATCGATTTGCTCTAAAACTTTTTGAATATCTTCTTTTTGGTATTTTACACCTACTAATTTTTTAGCAATATCTTCTACATCCATTACTCCGAAGAAGTCTCCGTAGAATTTGATATTAGTAATAACCCCTTGTTCTACCATGATATTAGCTTCAATTTTACCTGTTTTAAGTCTTCTATTACGTTTAATGTTGAAGTCAGGGTTCTTACCGTATACCCAATCCCATGAGTTATTTTTTTCTTCTTGGATTGCTAAGATTGCAGCTTCATCTTCTTTAGTTGCAACAAAATCAGTCATTTCGTATTTTTCACTCATATATTTTTTCAGTGCAGCTACGAAATCTTGAACTGTCATGTCCTGGTTTGGAAGATGATCCTTAATATTTGTTACACGTGAACGTACTGATTTGATACCTTTTGATTCAATTTTATCTTTAGATACTTTTAATGCATCTGCTAAAACTGATGTATCAACATCAAACATTAAGCATCCGTGGTGCATAATACGCCCATTGCGTACGTATTGAGCATTACCGCAGAATTTTTGTCCATCGATTTCTAAGTCGTTACGCCCAGTAAATTCTGCTTTAACTCCTAATGAGTCTAAAGCATCTAGCACAGGTTGTGAGAATGATTTGAAGTCAAATTCTTCACCACTTCTTCCGTTTGAAATAATTGTGTAGTTTAAGTTGTTTAAATCGTGGTATACTGCTCCACCCCCACTTACACGACGAACGATTTTGATATCTTTGTCATCACAGAATTTTTGGTTTACTTCTTCTGTTGTGTTTTGGTTTTTACCAACAACGATACATGGTGAGTTTATCCATAGCATAAACACATCATCTTTTTCTGCAAGTTCATTAAAAGCATATAGCTCTAGTGCAGTATTGTAGCGTGGATCATTACTTTTTGATTCTATGTATATCATATTAATCTCCTTGATAATTAACTATTTCTTTATCTCTTATTATAACATTTTTTTCTAAGTAAAACACTAAATTTTTATCCAAAATGATATTTTTTATACTAATTCAAACAAACTTTTCATATATTATGGTATAATTATAAGGAATTATAAAAATTATTATGAAGGAGTTACCCTTTTATGACAAAAATTATTTTAACTGGAGATAGACCAACTGGTAAACTTCACTTAGGTCACTATGTTGGTTCTTTAAAAAATCGTATAGCTTTACAAAATGAAGATGATACTGAAGTATTTATTATGATAGCCGATCAACAGGCACTTACTGACAATGCTGATAATCCTGGGAAAGTTATTGAAAATATAACAGAAGTTGCACTTGATTACCTTGCTGTAGGAATTGATCCTAGTAAAACAACTATTTTCATTCAATCACAAATTCCACAACTTGCTGAATTGTATATGTATTACATGAATTTAGTTTCAGTGTCTAGATTACATCGTAACCCTACTGTTAAACAAGAAATTAATGATAAGAAATTTGGTGAAAGTATCCCTGCTGGATTCTTCACATATCCTGTAAGTCAGGCTGCCGATATTACAGCGTTTAAAGCAACTCACGTTCCTGTAGGAGAAGATCAAAAACCAATGCTTGAACAAACTCGTGAAATTGTACGTGATTTTAATAGAACTTACAACAAAGAAGTTCTTGTATTACCAGAAATTGTCCTACCGCCAAAAAACCATGCTCGACTTGTTGGTATTGATGGACAAGGTAAGATGAGTAAAAGTTTAAATAATGGTATTTACTTAGGTGACAGTGAAGAAAACATTAAAGCTAAAATCATGAAAATGTACACTGATCCAAATCACATTAAAATCGAAGATCCAGGTCAGGTAGAAGGAAATGTAGTATTCACGTACCTTGATATTTTCGATTCTCGAACAGATGAAGTTGCGGAGCTAAAAGAACACTACTCTCGTGGAGGACTTGGTGATATGAAACTAAAACGTCGTTTAAATGATGTAATGCAAGATTACCTACGTCCTATCAGAGAACGTCGTGAGGAATTCGCAAAAGATAAAGCTGAAGTTTATAGAATGCTTAAAGCTGGAAGTGAAAAAGCTGAAAGAGTTGCAGCTGCTACTTTAGATGAAGTAAAAGATGCAATGGGCATTAATTATTTCAAAAAATAAAATTAATATATAGGGGAAGAGCCATACTCTTCCTCTTAGTTATTTAACATATTATAAAAAATAAGGAGACCATATGGCAAAGAGAAAAAAACAACAATTATCACTATTTTCAATTATTTCTATAGCTATAGTTGTTCTAGCTGCATTTGCTATAACATACTATACTAATAAATCTTCAAATAAAAATGCTAATACTACAACTTTTACAAGTGTATCAAAAATTCCTGATGATGTGATAAATTCACTTACTGCACCAAAAGAAAGTGAAGCTACAGATAATAATAAATATAAGGTATTAAACAACAATAACCCATATTTTGCTAAAGAAGATCTTTCTACAACATCCTATGAAAATTACAGTCCACTTGATAAACTTGGTCGTGTTGGCCAAGCAAATGGAATTATTGGTGTTGATTTAATGCCAACAGATAAACGTGAAGAAATTGCTCACGTTCGTCCTAGTGGATGGCAAAGTAACCGTGGAACTCATGTTTACGATAGATCTCATCTTATCGCCTTCCAACTTGCCGGTGAAAATGATAATGATAAAAACTTAATGACTGGTACAAGATTTATGAATCTTAATATGATTCCTTTTGAAAATGAAGTTGCTGACTACGTTAAAAAGACTAAAAAACATGTTCGTTACCGTGTAACTCCAGTATTCAAAGGTAATGACCTTGTAGCACAAGGAGTAATTATGGAAGCAATGTCTGTTGAGGATAATGGTAAAAGTGTTAAATATAATGTATTTTTACCAAACTTCCAAAAAGGTGTAACTATCGACTACAAAACAGGAAAATACACTGTAAAATAAATACTAAGACTTCGAACAGATTTTGTTCGAAGTCTTTTCTTAATCTTTTTTTATAAATTTTTCAGCAATAGCTAAACTAATTACTAATAGTAAAATCGCAGCTGCCCAGATTAAAACACTTTTAGGATCATCATGTTGAACAATAATCAATCTTATAATTGCTGTGATTCCAATATAGATAAAATATCTAAGTGGGAAATGATAATTATTTTTAAAGTATTTAACTATTAAAGCAACAAACTCGAAATATAAGAAAAATACTAATATTCCTTCTACAAAGTGTTGATAATTTCCCTGCTCGGCAAGGAATTTTGATCCTTCGTGGAATATTTCTTTAGCTTCCATTATCAAACCAAATGACAATAATATCCCTATAATCAATAACCCGATATTCATAATCCAAAGAAAGATATCAGAAATTATTTTACTAAATTTTTCCATCGTTCACCTCTCTAATTATTTTTCATGACTTATTATATCATAAACCTCTTCAATATAATAATTAGACTGCTTAATTTAACTTATTTATATATTTTAAAATTTTTCTTATGTTATAATATAAAAAAGGAGATTTTTATGATTACACTGAAAAAGATAGAAGAAAAACATTTAACCGACTTATATAACGTTATTTACTCATCAGAAACTCCAGAATGGAGTAAATATAACGCCCCCTACTTTAATGATTTTAAGTTAATTGATTTAGATACCTTCCTACTTAAAAATCATCACGAATATTATTTAAGTGACCGTGTACTAGGAATATTTTTAAACAATAAACCTATAGGAATTGTTACTTACTATTGGGAATGTTTTGCTACTCGATGGCTAGAGATTGGAATAGTAATTTATGAGCAGCATACATGGTCAAAAGGAATAGGCTATACAGCATTAAATGAATGGATTAAAATCTGTTTTAATAAATTCCCTGATATTCAACACATTGGACTTACTACTTGGAGTGGTAATCCTCGAATGATGAGATTAGCTAAAAAACTTGGTCTTATGTGTGAAGCTAGAATTAGACAGGTTAGATATTTCAACGGTGTTTACTATGATTCTGTAAAATACGGAATCTTGCGAGAAGAATATTTTAACAACAATATTTTACCACCTCATAATAGGTAATATGGAAGTGACTCAAAAATCGTGATTTCAAAGAAATCGATTTTGTAGAGTCACCCCCGTACAGGTTATTAGATATCTAAAAAGCTTTTATAAAGTGAATTTAGATATCAATAAACCACTGCGTCTATGAGTTCTCATATACACTTTGTTAAATTTTATGACTTTTGGGTCAGCCCCATTCTTTGCAATATTTACATAGAATACATATAAAATTGAATTTCAATAACACTTATACTAGTATTCTATTCTTGAAAAAAATATGATATAGAGTTAGAATATTATTATATATTTTTTAGTCTCATGATTTAGGAGGAATAATAATGAGTGAACATTTAGAACAACAATCTCGCCGAGGCGCGGAATTAGTTGTAGATACATTAATAAATGAAGGAGTTAAACACGTTTTTGCTATACCTGGTGCAAAGATAGATGCTGTATTCGATGCTCTTGTTGATCGTGGACCTGAGCTTGTAGTTGTACGTCACGAACAAAATGCTGCTTTTATGGCTCAAGCTGTTGGGCGTCTAACTGGAAAACCTGGTGTTGCTTTAGTTACTTCAGGACCTGGTGTTAGTAACCTTGCTACTGGACTTATTACTGCAAACTCTGAAGGTGATCCTGTTGTCGCAATCGGAGGTCAAGTTAAGCGTTCTGATTTATTAAAACAAACGCACCAAAGTATGGATAATGTTAGCCTTCTTCGTCCAGTAACTAAATCAGCTGTTGAAGTTGGTCATCAAGATAGCATTTCTGAAGCAATTACTAATGCATTTAGAAAAGCTAAAGAACCTAAAAAAGGAGCTACATTCGTATCACTACCTGCAGACGTAATAAATGAAAAAACTTCTGTGAAAGCTATCAAACGACTTAGAGAACCTATTTTAGGGATAGCAGATCCAAAACACGTTAGTGACTTAGTTGAAAAAATAGAAAATGCTGAGCTTCCAGTTCTTTTACTAGGAATGAATGCATCAACTAAAGAAGCTACAGAAGCTATTCGTTTATTAGTCGCTAAAACAGGTATTCCTGTTGTTGAAATGTTCCAAGCTGCCGGAGTAATTTCTCGTGGATTGGTTCAACATTTCTATGGTCGTGTTGGATTATTTAGAAATCAGCCTGGAGATAGATTATTACATAAAGCAGATTTAATAATCTCTATCGGATATGATCCTATTGAATATGATCCGGTATATTGGAATACAAATAAAAATGCCACTCTAGTTCACATCGATGATACTATTGCTGTTATTGACCGTGATTACCAACCTGATATTGAACTTATCGGCGATATTTCTGAAACATTAAAATGTATTTATAACGGAAATCCTAAAGTAAGAATTTCTGAAGAAAACCTAGCTTACTTAAAAGAACTTCAAGAAGAAATAGTAAAACGAGATGAACCACCTAAATCAAAAATCGAAGGACGTCTTCACCCACTAGAAATTATTCAACAAACTCAAAATGCTGTATCAGATGATACTATAGTAACTTGTGACATTGGATCTCATGGAATTTGGTTAGCTAGACACTTCCGCTCTTATGAACCACGTCACCTACTATTCTCTAACGGTATGCAAACTTTAGGAGTAGCTCTACCGTGGGCGATTGCTTCTGGATTACTTTATCCTAATAAGAAAACTTTATCAATTTCTGGTGATGGAGGATTCTTATTCTCAGCAATGGAACTTGAAACTGCAGTTAGATTGAAATCTCCTATTGTTCACGTAGTATGGAACGACTCATCTTATAATATGGTTGCCTTCCAACAAGAAATGAAATACGGTCGAGATTCTGCGGTTCATCTTGGCCAAGTAGATATTAAAAAACATGCAGAATCTTACGGAGCTGTAGGAATGCGTGCAACTACAAAAGAAGAATTCGCAAAATGCTTAGAAGAAGCTTTCAAAATTGAAGGCCCAGTTGTTATTGATGTTCCTGTTGACTACAGTGATAACATCAAACTTGGTGAAACTCTTCAAGATAGCTACTTAAACTAGTTTTAAAGAGCTACTAGTTTCTATTGAACATGATTCAAGTTTTCTCTTGTTTCTAAAATATAAAACATAAAAGGAGAATTATTATGTTATATCAATATAGCACTATGGCTGCACTAATGGGTGGAGCATTTAGTGGAACAACAACTGTAGAAAAATTACTAGAACACGGTGATTTTGGTATTGGTACTTTCGAAGGTGTCGATGGAGAAATGATTATACTAAATGGAGAAGTTTATAAAACTGATAGTAATGGATTCTCTACTTTACAGCCTAAAGAAGCAACTTCACCTTTTTCAAACATTACTAAGTTTTCTACAAACTTTAAAAAAGTAACTACAACAAGTTTTGATAATTTAAACAATGATATTAGTGAATATCTAAATCCGAATTATTTTTATGCTATAAAAATAACTGGAGTATTCGATAAAATTAATACTCGCTCACCTAAAAAACATGAAAAACCTTATCCTACTCTTCTAGAAATATTAGAAACACAAAGTATATTTAGCTACGAAGATAGTAAAGGTACAATAGTTGGTTTCTTTTCTCCAGAATATACTCAAGGAGTTGGTGTGGGAGGATTCCATCTTCATTATATTAGTGATGATCGTACTCAAGGTGGACATATTTTTAACTTCGATATTAAAGATGCTACAATTGAAATATCTAAACCATTAAATTTCACACTAGAATTACCTCAAAGTGAAGAATATAAAGCTGTGAATATTAATTTAAAAACATTACATAAAGAAGTTCATGAGGCTGAAAGCTCTCGTTAGCAAAATACACTCAAGCAAATTTAATCTTGCTTGAGTGTATTTTTGTATAAAAATATATTATCACTTAAAAAATTAAATTAATTATATATAGAATTTAAAATAATAATAATAATAATACAAAAAAAGCAACTAGAAATCTAGTTGCTTTCTTCATTAAACTTATTTAGTTTTTTTCTTAGGTGCATGGATACACATATCGATACAGTCAGCCATTGCTTCATATAAAGCTTCTGAGTATGTTGGGTGACCATGGATAATATCCATAACATCATCAATTGTCATTTCTGTTTGGATTAATGTTGAACCTTCATTGATAATTTCTGCTGCAACTGGTCCTACAATGTGGATACCTAAGATTTCTCTGTATTTAGTATCCATAATTACTTTAACGAATCCTTCTCCGTGGTTAGATGCTAATGAACGACCGTTAGCTGCAAAGTTGAATCTACCAACTTTAACATCATATTTTTCGCGAGCTTGATCTTCAGTTAAACCAACCATTGCGATTTCAGGGTGAGTGTAGATTGCTGCTGGAGTAGCTTTAAGATCAACTTTTTTGTGGTGACCCATTGCATTTTCAGCTGCGATTTCTCCCATCTTGAATGCTGCGTGAGCTAACATTTTAACTCCGTTAATATCTCCAGGAGCGTAAATTCCTTTAATAGAAGTTTCCATGTATTCGTCAACTTTAACACGTCCACGTTCCATTTCGAATTTATCAGCTAATTCTCCAAGACATGTGTTATCTGGAACACGTCCGATAGATAGTAATACTTTATCAACTACGATATCTTCTTTTCCTTCAACTTTAACTACTACTTCGTGACCTTTATCAACGATTTCTAATAGTTTAGTAGATGTAAGAACCTCGATACCTTGTTTTCTGAATTGTTTTTCTAAAGCTACAGATGCATCTTTATCCATGTTAGCAATTAGACGATCAGCCATCTCAACGATAGTTACTTTAGAACCAAATGTAGAGAATGCTTGTCCTAATTCAGAACCGATTACTCCTCCTCCGATTACTGCTAAACGAGATGGTACTTCAGTGATATCTAAGAACTCATCACTTGTAAGAACTTTATCACTGTCCATTCCTGGAATGTTAATTCTACTTACTTTAGAACCACCAGCTAAAATTACATTATCAGCATCGATAGTTTCTTTTTCATCAACAACGATTTTCTTATCAGCTGTTAGACTTCCTACACCGTTAAATACTTTAACACCGTAAGATTTAAGTAATCCAGCTACTCCACCAGATAGAGTTTTAGATACTTTATTTTTAACTGCTACAGTTTGTTCCATATCAACTGTAAATGCATCATTTACAAGTTTGATACCACGATCTTTTGCAGAACGGATGTAGTTAATGATTTCTGCATTGTGTAAGAATGTTTTTGTTGGAATACATCCACGGTTTAGACATGTTCCACCAAGTTCACGATTTTCTACTAATGCTACTTTTCCTCCTAATTGAGCCGCTTTAATAGCTGCTACGTATCCAGCAGGACCTCCACCGATAACTGCTACATCATATTCTCCACGACGTTCACGTTTTGGTAATACTTCTTCTGCTTTAGTTTCAGGTACTTTAACATCAGCTGCTACTTCTTTAACAACTTCTTGAGCTGCTGCAGTTGCTCCATCAGCTCCTGGTACTGCTTCACCAGGTTGTCCAATCCAAGCGATTGTTTGAACTACTGGTACAGTTGATCCAGCTGGGTGAAGAATTTTTAATAATGTTCCACTTGCTTCAGCTTCAACTTCCATATTAACTTTATCAGTTACGATTTCAAGTAGGACTTCACCTTCTTTTACTTCGTCACCTTCTTGCTTAAACCATTGTACGATTTCGCCTTCTTCCATTTCACTTCCGGCTTTTGGCATAATAACTTCTACTGCCATGTTATAATCACTCCTTAATACACTTTTCTCTTATTTTCTTCTATATATTATATCATTATTAGATTAGTAATGATAGTGGATTTTCGATAGCTTCTTTCAGAGTCTTCATGAATTTAGCTCCTTCTAATCCGTCAACAACACGGTGGTCCGCTGTTAATGTTAATGTCATAATTGGTCTTACAGTAACTTCACCGTTTAATACTACAGGTTTTTGAACTGTAGCACTTACACCTAAAATAGCTGTATTTGGTTGGTTAATGATTGGCACGAAGCTTTTAACTCCATACATACCTAAGTTACTGATTGTAAATGTTGAGTCTGCCATTTCATCTGGTTTTAATTTACCAGCAAGAGCTTTAGTTGTAATTTCTTTAGAAGCTATTACAAGCTCTTTAAGACTCATCTTATCTGCACCTTTAATTACTGGTACTACTAATCCGCTATCCATACCAACAGCGATTGATAAGTTTACATAGTGGTGTAAATACATTTCTTTTTCATCACTTGATAATGAAGCATTTACATATGGGTGTTTCATTAATGATTTAATTACCGCTAATGAAATAAAGTCTGTAACTGTTGCTTTTTTACCAGTTTCTTCGATAATTGCATCAACAACTTTTTTACGTAATGCTAATAATTCAGTCATATCAACTTCAACATTAACTACAAATGTTGGTGCACTGAAGTAAGATTCACTCATACGTTTAGAAATAACTTTACGCATTGGTGACATTGGTACAGTTTCAACGATTCCCCATTGATTTTCATTTGGCGCTTTAACAGATTTTTTACCTGGTTGAGCAATTTCTTCTTTTTTAGCTGGCTCTGCTTTAGGTGTACCATTAAGTACTGCAAGAACGTCTGCTTTCATAATTTTACCATTTGGTCCTGTTCCAGCGATACTTTCAGTGTTAATTCCTTCAATTTGTGCAATACGTGCAGCAAGTGGAGAAATTTTAACTTTAGAGTTTAGTTTGTAATCTAAAACATCATCTTTGTGGATACGACCTTTTGCACCTGTACCTTTAACTTTAGATAAGTCAATTCCTTTTTCACGAGCATATGCTCTAGCTGCTGGTGTAGCACGAAGGCCTGAATAATCAATTACTTCCACTTCTTTAACTGGTGTATGATCAACTTTTTTCTCAACAACAGTTTCTGCTGGAGCAACTTCTCCTGTTGAAGTTGCCCCAGGAATTGCTTCACCTGGTTCACCAATCCATGCGATTGTTTGAACTACTGGTACAACATCTCCTGCTTGTGCTAATATTTTTAATAGTGTTCCGCTTGCATCAGCTTCAACTTCCATATTTACTTTATCTGTTACGATTTCTAATAGGACTTCACCTGCTTCGACATGGTCACCTTCATTTTTGAACCATTGTACGATTTCGCCCTCTTCCATTTCACTACCGGCTTTTGGCATAATAACCTCTACTGCCATGTTTTATTCACATCCTTCGCTAACTAAATTTTTATTTTTTATTTACAGCTTTTTTAATTGTTTCTTTGATGTCTTCTACATCAGGTACAACTAATTTTTCTAAGTCTTTAGCTGATGGAATGTTAGTGTCAGCTCCTGCAACACGGTAAATTGGGCTATCTAAGAAATCAAATGCATCACTTTCTGCGATACGTGCAACGATTTCTCCACCGAATCCACCAGTTTTGAATGAGTCGTGACAAACTACTAATTTTCCTGTTTTTTGTACAGATTTAACGATTAAGTCTGTATCTAATGGTACTAATGTTATTGGGTCAACTACTTCTACTGAAATTCCTTCTTCTTTTAACTCTTCAGCAGCTTTTAAGCTACGCTCTAACATTCTTCCCCATGATACTAATGTTACATCAGTACCTTCTACTTTGATGTCACCTTTTCCGATTACACCAACTTTACCTACTTCAACTTCACCTTTACGTCCAAATAACGCTTTTGGTTCAATGTAGATAACTGGGTTGTTATCTCTAATTGCAGCTCTTAAAATTGAGTAAACATCTCCCGCTGTACCTGGTGCTACTACTTTAAGCCCAGGAATGTGACAGAACCAAGCTTCTAGAGCTTTACAGTGTTGAGCTGCAGCTCCTGTACCTGCACCAGATGCACAACGATAAGTAACTGGTACTTGTACTTCTCCACCTAACATATAACGCATTGGTGCTGCTTGGTTAACAATAGCATCCATACCAATTGTTACAAAATCCATAAATGTTACATCAACGATTGGACGCATACCTACTGATGCTGCCCCTGCAGCAGAACCGCAAATTGCAGCTTCACTAATAGGTGTATCAATTACGCGTTCTGGTCCGAACTCTTCTAACATTCCTACTGTAGTACCGAAGTCACCACCGAAGATACCAACATCTTCACCCATTAAAAATACATTTTCATCTTCACGCATTTCGTGAGTCATAGCTTCTTTTATGGCTTCACGAACTGTCATAATTTTTGTTTCTTTAGTCATAACTATTAATCTCCTATTATATAAAATATTATTTAAATTATTTTAACCTAAAATATTAGTCAGCGTAGTTATCTTGGAATGCAATTGAACCATCAGCAACTTTTGATTCTTTAGCAAATTCTACAGCATCATCGATAGTTGCTTTTGATCTATCTTCGATTTCTTTTAATTCTTCTTCTGTAGCAATTCCATTTTCTAATAAGTAGTTTTTATATTTTACGTTAGGATCTTTAAGTTTCCATTCTGCTACTTCTTCACGACTACGGTATTTACCAGCATCTGAAGCTGAGTGTCCGAACCATCTATAAGATACTGCTTCTACTAAAACAGGACCTTTTCCACTTCTTGCATGTTCGATAGCTTCTTGCATTGCATCATATACAGCTAACACATCGTTTCCATCCTCAACATGGATTCCTTTGATTCTGTATGAAGCAGCACGTTCAGTAATTTCTTTAACACGCATACATCTTTCTTGAGCCATTGAAATACCATATTTATTATTAATTACGTAGAAAATAAGTGGTAAATCCCAGTTAGATGCCATGTTTAAACATTCGTGGAAACTTCCTTCGTTAGTAGCCCCATCACCCATACAACAAATTACAACATTACCTGTTTTTTTCATTTTTTGAGCTAGAGCAGCACCAGTACTTAAACCGTGTCCTCCACCAACGATACCGTTACATCCCATGTTTCCTTGTTCAAGGTCATAAACGTGCATACTTCCTCCACGTCCTTTACATTGACCAGTTTCTTTACCAAGGATTTCAGCCATCATACGGTCAATTTCAATACCTTTAGCAATTGTTTGCCCGTGACCACGGTGGTTAGAGTACATTAAGTCTTCTTTTCTTAATGGATAAATAGCTCCAACGTTAGCTGCTTCTTCTCCTACTGAATAGTGAGTCATACCGTGAACTAAACCACGAGAGTATAGTTTACTTAACTCCATATCAAAATCTCTAATAAGGTGCATTAGTTCATACATTTCTAAATGCTCTTGTTTAGTTAAATCTTTTGATGTTTTTACCATAATAACCTCCAAAGTTTGTATATATATTTATTAAATGTGTATAAATTATGTTTTAATCATATATTACTTTAATAATATACAATGTTTTCGAAAAAAAGTCAAATCAATGAGCTCAATAAAATAACAATATTTATCTCAGTAATAATTCTTGATTCTGTACTACTACAACCTAAAACTTCCAACAAACAGAATAAAACAGATTTCTTCCATTTGCATATACTATCATTTTTCTTATTCTACACTTTATATAAACTCTCTCTAAATTTTTATAGATACAGAATTAAAATAAACTAATTAAAGATAATAAGAATAGTTTTTTTAAGAAATTATGTCGTTTATTAAGAAACTAATCGTAAATAATAAGTTTGATGTAAAGCGTTTTCTTGTAGGTTTATATACTTTTAAACACTTAAAAATTGAAGTTAATTAATTATTCTTCAGAATTTATGTAAACTTTAAATTTCTATGAAGTAACATATTAAATACACTAATGTGTATTAATTATTAAGATTTTTGATTGTGATTAAGCTACTCATCATATATAAATATCATTTATTATAATTATTCCCACTTCATAATAGTATATATTTATACCAGCCCTGAAAAAAGAGAGATCTGACACTTTCTCAGATCTCATCTTTAGTTATGCAGCGTGTTTATCGCAGTGACACTCACCAGTTTTGCAATTTCCACATTCACAATCTTCTTTTGCATTGTGGCATCCGCACGCACAACCTTCTTTACAGTCACAAGTTCCTTCAACACAATTTCCACATTTGCAATCTTCTACTGCATCATGACAGTGACAGTGGTGTTCGCATTCACATTTAGTCATCTTTACCACCTCCGTATTTTTATTCTATACTTAAATTTTATTATGTTTTATATAACAAGTCAATAGATTCTCGTCTTAAGTAACTATTACGATTTATACACCTATAAATCGTAACAAGGACGATTTTATTTCTAAAAATTAATTAGTTGAAATCACTAATTTAGTTACTATTCTTTACCTATTATTTATTCCATATGTTATAATAAAATTGAACATTAGAAATTTAATAACATCAATAAAAAAATATACTTATTCTAGATTAAATCTTATTTCAAAGGAGGAAAAATAGATGAAAAGTAGAATTTATTTAATCATCAGCCTTATGTTGTTTGTCGTACTTTCAATAGTTTTTTTCGTCACAAAAAACAACATTTATTATTATTTAACTATACCAATACTTATTTATGCTAGTTTTATGAGATATAATAGGGAAAAAGAAAAATTAATAATAAAAACAACTAAGATTCTTATTTTTTTAAAGTATGAGATTATAACATTCACCATGGCTTTTCTAACAATGTATTTACATTCATTATTTATCAATACTAGAATGTTTTCATCTGAATTATATCTTTTTATTACGACTATAATTTCTGTTATTTTTCTCCTAATCTATCTTATACTTCATATTAAGCGTACTCTGCTTATAAGACAAGAACTACGAAAAAACAATTCTAAATAACAAAAAAAAGAAATCAGCTCATTAACGAACTGATTTCTTAATTTTTCTTACACTAAAATATTTATCAAATGAATTTTCTATGTCTTCAACCGCTACCACACCTAATAATACAACAGTTAAAATAAATATTCCTAAAATTAAGAATGATGGGTTCTCAACATAGTTGATATACGTTACGAATGGAAGGCTTGAATAGAATCCAATCGTTAAACTTTTTACGATAATTGCAATAACTAATGTGCAAAGTATCATAATTAAGAATAAATTAATCGACAGAGCTGCTAGACAACCAAAAAATGTAGCCACTCCTTTCCCACCTTTAAACTTAAAGACAACAGGTTTTATATGCCCTAGTAATACTAAAAGTATGCATATATATATTATTTTAAAATCAACAGCTAAAATTTTTAAAAGTATAACTACGAAAAATCCTTTGAAGAAATCTACCGCTAATACAAATAAAAACGACCTAGGACCTAAAATTCGCCCTGCATTTCTAGCACCAACATTACCTGATCCTTTATTAGTAAATTCTTCTTTATATATTTTTTCTAATAATTTTCCACCCATTATATTCCCAATAAGGTAGGCTAAAATCGCGTAAATTACCATTGAAATCATAACTTTTCTCCTCTCTTAAATTTATTTTTTATAATTCTTATTCCTTCACTTAAAAACATTAGACATCCTATAGAAAATGGAACAACATAATATGCTAATCTATATATTACAATAGTTGCTCCTATTATTTCTGGATTAATCCCTAAGTTTTTAAGACCAATTAGGACTAATGTGTCAAAAGTACCTAATCCTCCAGGAATCATAGTTAATAACCCCACTATTGAAGCTACTATTATAACTCCCATTATTTGCAATTCCTTATCAGCAACTAAATCACCTGTATAAAAATATAAAATCACTAGTATGATAAGAGCCGCAAACACCCATTCTAAAAAAGAAATCACTGTCAATTTAACACTCAAGTATCTATCAGTTCTAATCCTTGGTTTTCTTAAATTAAAAAATAGATACAATGGTAAAAATAACGACATCAGAATTAAAGAATAATAAAAAATTTTATTATCAGCATATAACGCCTGACCTGGAAATACATTAAGAACCACAAAAATTGATAACAAACTAATACCTGAAAGCATAGAAATTAAAATCATTCCTATTGCAGTAACTAATGTTTTTCCGTTTTTTGTATAAGGTTTATACATATAATATCTAAGTCCAGCACCAATAAAGCCACCAAAACCTAGAACCATATTCAGTGTGTTAGTCATAAAGCTGATTTTAAAAATACGGAATGAAGACATATTTTTCGTTAAATTAATAGCTTTAAGGACAAAATAATCGTAAAGACATAAGATACTTATACCAAATAATCCGAATAATAAAACTACTAAAAATTTCACCTCTCCTATAGTTAAGGTAAGATGATGTATTTTTTTAAAATCTAAACTAACTATCTCTTTTTTAAAATAGGAAAAAATTAAATAAAATATCAATAATCCTAAGCTTATCTGAACTAAATTTTTCAAATAATTAAAGGATCTACTCTCTGTAATATTTTTCATTTTTCTTTTCCTTAAATAATATTTATCTACTTTATATTAACATTTTATAACTTTTTTTTCAATACAATTAATTACATAAAATTATGACTATAATATTTTTTAATCTACATATTCATATAACTTATCTTCGTATTCATTATATAATTCTGGATAACCTTTTTTCACCGCTTTTAAAAATGTTTTTCGAATTTTATTAACTTTTTGTACATAAATCAAAATAAACATCAATGTAAATATTACAATATACAAAATTAACATATCAATTATAAACGCTCTATAGGCTCCTTGATAGAATCCAAGACATAATATGAGTGAAACAATAAAAAATACCATTACTACTGAAGCTTTAAAACCTTTTTTATATCTTGTATAATCATCTTTCACAATTTTACAGATTATATCTAATTCTTCTTTTGTATAACCTCCACTTTTAATTGATTTCAAAGTATAGCTCGGAAGTTTTTCAGATGTAAGTGCTAAAAATAATTTCGATAATATAGTTATCATACTTTCCCTCCTACTTCACATAAATATTACAGCAAAGAAAAGCCTTTGCTCTCCTTTGCTGATCTATAATTAATTTTAAAGTTTTTTAATTAGTTCTGTAGTTAAAATTGACGAGTTTACTGCAGCTATTTGTAAAAATTCATCAAAAGTAACTCTTGTTCCTTCTTCTGCTTTATCACTTACACTACGGCAAACTATAAATTTTGTTCCAAATTGGTAACAAGTTTGAGCAATTGCTGCTGCTTCCATCTCAACTACTTGCATATTAGGAAAGTTTTTCAATATTCCTTTTTTTAACTCTTTATTAGAAATAAATGAATCTGATGTTCCTACTAAACCAAAGTGAATATTATGATTTGGTAAGTTGATTTCAGAAGCTAATTTTTGTAACTCTTCATCACTCTTATATGCTGCTGGCATTTGCGGAACTTGACCTATTTCATAGCCAAACTCTGTTGCATCAACATCAAAATGTCTCACCTCTGTGGCAACAATCATATCACCAATTTCCATATCACCTTGCAGTGCACCACATGTACCTATATTAATCACATACTCTGGTTTATAGTGATCTAATAATAGAGTTGTAGCAATAGCAGCATTCACCTTCCCTGGTAAACTTAACATAAGAACAATATCTCGTCCTTCATATTTACCTTCATAAAATGTTACATGTGCTATTTTTTTCTCTTGTAAATTTTCTATTTTTTCTTTTATTATAGCCACTTCTTCTGGCATTGCACCGATTAATGCTATCATAATACTATTCTACCGCTAGAATTTTGATATCCATTGAATCTTCAGGTCCAGTTGGTAATGATACTTTCGCAATATCCCCTACCTCTTTTCCTAATAAAGCTTGTGCTACTGGAGATTCATTTGAAATTTTGTATTCAAATGGGTTAGCTTCCACACTACCTACGATTTTATAAGTTTCAGTTAAACCATCAGGTAATTCTTGATAAGTTACTGTGTTACCAAGACGAATTGCACTTGATTTTTCATCTAATTCGATAATAACAGCATAACGAATCATTTGTTCCATTTCTAAAATTCTTTGCTCGATAAATCCTTGTTCATCTTTTGCTGCATCGTACTCAGAGTTCTCAGATAAGTCCCCGAAACTACGTGCAATTTTAATTTTTTCAATTACTTCTGGACGTTTTACTTTTTTATAATGTTCTAATTCTTCAACAAGTTTGTCATAACCTTCTTGGGTCATTTGATATTCTAATTTTTCTTCTAAAGCCATAGTGGTACTCCTTTTTTTAGTCTACTCTATATTATATCTTTTTTTTAATTATTTTGCTAGTAGCGATTTAATTTTTGTTATTAAAATGTCGATAGCTATATCGTTATATCCACCATCTGGAACGATAATATCTGCATATTGTTTTGTAGGTTTAATATATTTCTCATGCATTGGTCTAACAGACACTAAATATTGATTAATTACTGATTCTACAGTTCTTCCACGTTCATTAATATCACGTAATAGTCGTCTTAAAATACGCAGATCACTAGGTGTATCAACGAAAATTTTAATATCCATTAATTCTCGTAGTTTTTCTGAATATAATCCAAACATACCTTCGATGATAATTACATCTTTAGGTTCTTGGTGTTTTTGTTCTTTACTACGAGTGTGATTTACATAATCATAAACCGGAAGTTCGACAGCTTTCCCCTCAATTAATTCTAATAAGTGATTATAAAGTAACTCATTATCAAATGCACTCGGGTGATCATAATTTGTTTTAACTCTTTCATCCATCGTCATATGGCTTTGGTCTTTATAATAATAATCTTGCTCAATTAAAGCAACTTTATCTTGAGTTAGCTCGTCTATAATTCTTTTAGTAACGGTTGTTTTACCACTACCGCTTCCCCCAACAATACCGATAATTTTTGGTCGTTTTGTAGTCATTATCGTCCCATTTCCTTTCGCATCATATTGCTTTTAAATACTCTAGAGTCTAATTTTGTTCTAATAATTTGAAGTGGATGTCTTGCTGCATCTAACAATTCACCATCTTCATCATAAATTTCCCCGATAACTTGTCTAAAAGTATCAATCTCAGGTCCAAAGAATTCGACTTCTTGACCTGTTTTAAAGAAGTTACGTTGTTGAATTGTTGCGATTTGAGTTTCTTCATCATAGTGAAGAACTTGTCCAACGAAATCATAATTTGTTTTCTTACCACCCTCATTTCCAAACATTTGTTCAGAATACTTAGGTATTTCATAGAAGAATGACATTGCTGTATCACGGTTAGCACATTTATATAGTTCTAATTTATATTCTGGCGTCATCTCAAAGTTATCTGGATCTGCACAATAATCATCAATTAGTTTTCTATACACACTTGCAACTGTCGCAACATAGTGAATAGATTTCATTCGCCCTTCAACTTTTAATGAATCTATACCTAACTCAATAATTTCTGGTACTGCTTCAATTAAAGTTAAATCTTTAGGACTCATCGCATATGGATTTGCACCTTCATCGAATAACTTAGTATCTTCATCAGTTCCTTCTTCATAAAGGTCATAATTCCAACGACATGATTGACAGCAACCTCCACGGTTACTATCACGAGCTGTCATGTAGTTACTTAAAGTACAACGTCCTGAATATGCTATACACATTGCTCCGTGCACAAACATTTCAATCTCAACATCTGTTTTTTCACGAATTTCTTTTATTTCCTCATATCCTGTTTCACGTGCTAATACAACACGATGTACTCCTTCACTTTCCCAATATCTAACTTCTTTATAGTTTGAGATAGATTGTTGTGTACTAATATGTACCTCTACTTTTGGAGCAACAGCTTTACATCTTTCGATGATATATGGATCCGCAACGATTATACCACGAACACCTGCATCTTGAAGTGCCATTAAGAATTCATCTAATCCTTCAAAGTTTTCATCGTGCGCGATAATATTCGCTGTTACATAAATATCAGCTCCATATTTTGCAGCAAATTCACAACCTTCTTTTATCTCTTCAATTGTAAAGTTATCTGCGTTACTACGAAGTCCAAACTCCTGTCCACCTAAGAACACAGCATCTGCTCCATAGTGAATAGCTATTTTTAATTTTTCTAAGTTTCCTGCTGGAAGCAGTAGTTCTGGTTTCTTTGTTATTACTCTCTTACCGTCTCTAATTTCTGAAATATTTGGTATTGCCATAAGTTTAGGTCACATTCAAGTATGACCCATCCTCCTTGTCTTTTTTATTAGGTTTTATATAGGAAACCTTATCCTCTTTTCAACATTTAAAATATGATTAGTACATAGTTTTCTTATAGAAGAATCCTAAGTCAACTTCTCTATATTTCGGTTTAATTCTCTCTATATCATTATAGAAATCTTGCTTTTCATCTTCATATGCTTCTTTATCTTCGTAATAAAGATCGATAGCATCACGATAAATCGTTACTACTTCTGTAATGTAATCTTCATCTTTTAAAACACCCTCAATTTTGAATGCAGATACTCCCGCTTCAATTAGACGATCTAATTCTTCAATAGCACAAATATCGTTTGCACTCATAATGTGCGTTCCGTTAGAATCCTCAAAAATCGGGTAACGTTCATTTCTATCTTGGCTATATAGGAATAATTTTTTCGAATTACTATATTCCTCAATGTATTTTTCTTTACCACTATACATGAAGTAATTATCAACTAATTTTCTTACTGATTGGAACATACAAAGCATCCCTTGTACCTGAACTTCAATCTCATAGTCGCTTTTTCCAGTAATTTCAAGAATTTCATCAATTGTTAATTCTTTCGAAAGACATGTTCTATAAGCTCCACGTTTTCCCCAGTAATTACAAGAGAAAGAGTTCGTAGCTAATGTATGTGGATCCCATTGAAGTTTAAAATCAAGATTTTCTTCTCTTAAAATTGTTATGATTGTTGGTTCTCCATATATTAAAGCATCTACATCTAACGTTGATAGATAATGTAGATAATCTACTAAATCGTCGATATGTTCATTATGGAAAATCGCATTAACACTTACATATGCTTTTTTCCCAGCTTGGTGAATAATCTCAATAGCCTTTTTTAATTCGTCTCTCTTAAATTCACCAGCAAGACGTAACCCATATTTTTCTTCACCTATAACGAAACTATCAGCTCCTACGTTTATAAGTTCATAAATATGATCTATACTTTTCGGTGTTACAACTAACTCTACTGTCATTTTTTATCCTCTCTTAATAAAATCTACTAACTTCACAGTTCTATAATTTTATTTTCTCGTTGTTATAGTTATTCCATCTCCAAATGGTAATATTACACTCTCATAGTTTTCATGTTTTAATAACCATTCATTGTAATTATTAATTTTTCTAGAAAGTTGTTTTAAATCTCTACTATGTTTAATAATACTTGGATCTGCAACCATTCCCTTGAATAGCACATTATCCGTAATAACTACAACATCTTCAGCAAAATATGGTTCATATAATTCAAAAAACTTTCTACTTTGACTCTTAGCACCATCGATGAACACTACATCATAAGGTGCATTTGCTACAACTTTATCTTGAAGTTCTAATGCATCAGCATGAAGTAATGTTATTTTATCAGTTAGATTTCTTTTTTCAATATTATTTTTTGCCTCGTTATACATCTTATCATCTCGCTCAATAGTTGTGACATTACATCCTATTCTCTCAGCTAATTTAATTGACGTATAACCAATTGCAGTTCCTATTTCCAATAAATTCTTAGCTTTCTTAACTTTTAGCATTTGAATTAAAAATCTTATCCCGATTTTATCAATTATTGGAACTCTATTTTCTTCAGCGAATTTTTCTAATTCTAAGTAAAATTCATCGAAGTCTTCTAACAAATCTATAACGTATAAGTCATCTTTTGATTCTATCGCAACCATGTTTACCTCCATATTTATACATCATTATATAATACCATATAAGTTGGTATAAATGCAATTATAAAGACTAAAAAGGAAGTAACCCTATATTTTATGATTCTATAAAAAGGTTGTATACTAAATCCGGGGCATGGAAAAATTCCAGCCCCGGATTTCAATTTTTATATATAAAAAGACAAATATCCAATATAATTAAAGTGTAGAAAAATAATTAACTAAGAAAGGATATTTGTCATGAATAATTTTATCACAAATTTACTATTAATAAAAGACCAAAATATAACTATGGAGGATAAACTTGATTTAATTAATGTAGACGGTCAAGATACATTCGTATTTCATGGGACTTTATCATACAATCCAAAGTGTTGTACAAACTGTGGTTGTATAAAAGAAGGAAATAATATAGTTAAAAATGGATTCACAGATCCATTAAAAGTAGCTTTATTAAAGATGTCAGAATGCCCTACATATCTACGATTAAAGAAACAACGCTTTAAATGTAAAGAATGTAATTCTAAGTTTTGTGCTGAAACATCATTTGTACAAAAACACTGCAGTATATCTAAAAATCTTATATTTCACATTATGAAGAATCTTTCTAAGACACTATCATTTAAAGATATAGCTGAATTAAGTAATGTATCAGTATCTACAGTAGTAAGAGTAATGAAATCATGTAGAGAAGCTGTAGAAGTTAATACTTATTCAAGCTTACCAGAACACCTGTGTTTCGATGAAATAAAATCAACTAAAGATAGTAAAAATGGAATGAGTTTCGTATTCTTAGATGCTAGAACACATGATTTTATAGATATTGTAGATGGGAGAACACTACATATATTAAAACAATACTTTATGAGATATCCAAGAAAAGTAAGAAAGAAAGTAAAAACGATTTGTATAGATATTTATCCTCCTTATATGAATATGATTAGAGAGATGTTCCCTAACGCTAAAATAATTATAGATAGATTCCATATAGTACAAAATATTAATAGAGAATTAAATAAAGCTAGAATAAAACTAATGAACCAATATAAGAATAAAAAAGGTTCTACTTACACTATTTTAAAGAACTTCTGGAAAGTAATATTAGAAGATAGAGATAAAGTAAATTCAACAAAAATATTCTATTCTAGAAGCTTTAAACGCTATGTAACTAGAAAAGAAGTATTAGATTATATATTAGCTATAGATGATGAGTTTACAGCTAGTTATGAGAGAGTACATGAGATTAGAGAAGCTATTAAGGCTAAAGCTTCTGTAGAATTAGAGAAGTATATAGATATGGATACTAAGGGATTATCTAAAGGTGTATCTAAAGCTATAAATACTATGAAAAAGCACAAAGAGTATATGCTTAATGCTGTTAAATATAAGTATTCTAATGGTCCATTAGAAGGATTTAATAATAAAATAAAACTACTAAAGAGAGTATCTTATGGATATTCTAGCTTTAGTAATTTCAGATTACGCATTTTAATTATGTCTAGATTATTTGTTTCTGAGTATAAAAATAATATCAAGCTTAAAGAAAACAAGAAAAAATCTAAGCAGCAAAATGCTGCCTAGATTTCATTTCCTATTTTTCTCCATGCCCCGAATTTGACAAAGAGCCTATAAAAATCACTAATACAAAGTTACTCCCACATAGCTTTTATATATTCAAAAAATCAACTAAACCCATCTGAATAATAGAAAACTCTAACTCTTATCGAATTTACTATTTTTATCATCTATTAAAATTATTTGTTCTATTTTTTTAATCCTTTTCGTATAAAGTCTACAGAAACATAGACTAGACATAAAAATAGAACAAAGCCAATAGCACTTGCAATCGGACTAGAAATTGCCTTATAAAAATAATCTACTAAATCCATAATTCACATCTCCTTTTTCACCACTTTATCACAATACTATTCACACACATTAAAAAATAAATTACCCGTGTAATCTCTCCTTTAAATTTTAATAACCTATTTTTTATTAATTTCCCCTTTTATTTTTGTACATATGAACAGTATTCTTCTCAATAAATGTAGCTTATATTCTCTACTTAATTATATCAAATAAAAAAATCAATATCAAATTATGCTATAAAGAAAAAGAGATTAACCAAAGTCAACCTCTTTATTAAAATCTTATTTTTCTAAAGCTTGAACAGCTGTAATTAATGAAAGTTTGTATACATCTTCTGCATTACATCCACGAGATAGGTCGTTTACAGGAGCGTTTAATCCTTGTAAGATTGGTCCTACAGCTTCAAATCCACCTAGACGTTGTGCAATTTTGTATCCAATATTACCAGCTTCTAAGCTTGGGAATACAAATACATTAGCATCTCCTTGTACTTTTGAGTTAGGAGCTTTTAATTTAGCAACTGAAGGTACAACTGCAGCATCGAATTGTAATTCCCCTTCTACCGCTAATTCAGGTGCATTTTCTTTAACTAATTTAGTAGCTTCTGCTACTTTTGTAGTATCTTCAGTAACAGCTGAACCTAAAGTAGAGAAACTTAACATTGCTACTTTTGGATCAACATTAAAGCTTTTAGCTGTTTTTGCACTTTCAATTGCAATTTCAGCTAGACCTTCTGAATCTAATGTTGGGTTAATCGCACAGTCAGCAAATACATAACGTTTGTCTTCTTTACTCATGATGAATGCACCACTTGTACGTTTTGTACCTGGTTTAGTTTTTATTATTTGTAACGCTGGACGAACAGTATCTCCAGTAGAGTGAATTGCTCCAGATACTAATCCTTCAACTTCACCTGTATATACTAACATAGTTCCGAAGTAGTTTTTTTTTTACAAACTTAGCAACTAATTCTTCTAATTTTTCGTAGTTTTCGTGATCAATAACTTCCAAGTTAGAAACATCTAAAGATAATCCTTTAGCAATCTCTTCTACTTTTTCTTTTTTTCCAACTAACACAGGTTGAACATAACTAGTAGCGCCTAATTTAACAGCCGCTTCTAATACACGCTCATCATATGCTTCTGGAAGTACGATACGTACATTTTTCCCTTCTAATTTTTGTTGAAGTTCTACAAATAAATCATTTGCCATCTTCATTTCCTCCTAATTGTATATAATATCTTTAATATGTCTTATCGGCTTTAAGCTTAAAGCGTCAAATAAACTTCCCTTACCTAGAATTGTGTAGCCTAGCAATAATCCAATATAAAATATAATTATCATTAAGGCTATATTACGCAAGTATCTTGTTAACTTATCATTTAGTTTCATAATGAAATCCTACTCGTCTATTCTTTGAATATCTGCACCTAATTTTCTCATTTTTTCTTCGATGTCAACATATCCTCTATCAATATGATAAATGTCAATAACTTTAGTAGTTCCCGTTGCCATTAATCCCGCAATAACTAATGCCGCTCCAGAACGTAAGTCTGTTGCTCTTACAGTAGTTCCTTCTAAATGAGGTAATCCCTCAATTAGTGAACTTCTACCTTCGATTCTAATTTTAGCATTCATTCTACGTAGTTCTTCTACGTGCATAAATCTATTTTCAAAAACTGTTTCTGTAATTGTACTTGTACCATCAGCTAAAAGTGTTAATACGCACATAATAGATTGCATATCAGTTAAAAAACCTGGGTGTGGTAGAGTTTTAACATCTACAGGTTTTAAACTATCCAACTTATTACTTACACGCATAGAGTTTTCATCTACTACTTCAATGTTAACTCCCATTTCACGCATTTTACTCACTAAAGCAACATTATCTTTGTATGGAGCTCCTTTAACAAGAACATCTCCTTTAGTTGCTGCAGCCGCAATCATGTATGTTGCCGCTTCTACACGGTCTGGCATTACTGAGTATTCAGCTCCTACTAGTTTTTCAACACCTTCTACAACCAAAACAGAAGTTCCTTTTCCTTCAATCTTAGCACCCATTTTTATCAAGAAGTTAATCATATCTTCAATTTCAGGTTCTTGTGCTGCATTTACGATTGTAGTTTTACCTTTTGCTAAACAACTAGCCATAATTACATTTTGAGTTCCTCCTACACTTGGGAAATCAAAGAAGATAGTTGTTCCTTCTAATTCTTTTTCTGCACGAGCTTCTACAAACCCTGCATCTTGAATAATTGTTGCACCTAGTGCTTCAAATCCTTTTAAATGTTGATCAATTGGTCTACTTCCAATTGAACATCCTCCTGGCATCGCTACTTTAGCACTTCCTTCACGTGCTAACATTGGACCTAAAACTAAAAATGACGCACGCATCTTACTAACAAATTCAAAAGAAGCCTCTGTTAATAATGGATTTCTCGCATCCATTTCCAATATATTTTCATCAGGTCTATAATCTATTTTCACTCCTAGACTTTCAAATAATAATCCTATTGTTTTAATATCTGATAATTTAGGAACGTTATAAAATTTACTTGTACCCTCTGTTGCTAATAATCCAGCTGCTAATATTGGTAAAGCAGCATTCTTCGCACCAGAAACTTGTACTTCTCCTATTAAAGGTGTTCCACCTTTAACAACTATTTTTTCCAAGTTGTTTCCTCCATCTCTATATTTACATTTTATATCACATATAATACTACCACAAATTAATAAATAAATAAAGTTTGAATAATTATTTTAATATTTATTTTATTAAAAAATATAGTTTCTATTATCAAACATTGAAAAACTAATTTAAGTTACATAAATGAATAATTATTATCTTCTATCATTTAAAAATCTAATTCTAAAAAAGTTATTCTACAAAAAATGATAATTTCATAAAAAATACTTTTTATGATTTTATAATTTTGTAGAATAACACTTTTTTATTTACTTTACTACATTTCTGATAAATTAAACTATCAATTATAATTCATCAAAGAAAGATAATTGAGCTTTTTCAGGCAGGCCTTTTAATGTTCCCATCTCTCTTAAATACTCTACTACTGTAGATGAAACACTTCCTCGTTTCGAAAAGTCTTCAATTGAAAGGAACGATTTTTCTTCTCTCGCTTGAACTATTTTATTCGCTACGTTATCTCCAAGCCCAGGTACTATTGAAAATGGTGGAATTAAAGTATTTCCTTCAATGATATAATCATGGCTTGCTGATTTTTCTAAATCAACTTTTGAAAATGTAAAACCACGTTCCATCATTTCATTAGCTATCTCATAACTTACTAAAGCATCTTTATCTTTATTCGATAATTCATTCTTATCTGTAGTTTTTATTTCTTTAATTTTTGCTTTTAATGTTTCTGCTCCCTTAACAACGGTTATAATATCAAAATCACTCGCTCTAACTGAGTAATATGCACAGTAATATGTAAGTGGTTGATGCACTTTAAACCATGCAATTCTTAAGGCCATTAATACATATGCACATGCATGGGCTTTAGGGAACATATATTTAATTTTTTTGCATGAATCAATATACCATTCTGGTACATTATTATCAATCATCGCTTTTTCAAAATCTTCAGTAAGACCTTTACCTTTCCTAACACTTTCCATTATTTTGAAAGATAAACCTTCTTCTAAACCAGCATGTATTAAGTATACCATGATGTCATCACGACATCCAATTACATCTTTAAGTTCACATGTACCATTTTTGATTAATTCTTGTGCATTACCTAACCAAACATCGGTACCATGAGATAATCCAGATATCTGAACTAACTCCGAATATGTAGTCGGCTTCGTATCATCTAACATTTGAATAACAAAGTTTGTTCCAAATTCGGGTATTCCAAAAGTTCCACTTGCTGAATCCACTTGATCTCTAGTTACACCTAGTGCCTCAACTGTTGAAAAAATACCCATTACTTCAGGATCAGATACGTCAATTGTCTTAGGATCTATTCCTGATAAATCTTGAAGTTTTCTTATCATAGTCGGATCATCGTGTCCAAGTATATCAAATTTTAAAATATTATCGTGAATAGAGTGGAAATCAAAGTGAGTAGTTCGCCATGGACTCGTTTCATCATCCGCCGGGAATTGGTACGGCGTAAAATCAAAAATGTCCATATCATTTGGAACAACTAGTATCCCTCCAGGGTGTTGACCAGTAGTTCTCTTAGAGCCTTCACATCCTGCTGCTATTCTCTCTATATCAATACTTCTTTTTTCTACTTCATTTTTCTCATAATAATCTCTAGTAAATGAATAAGCCGTCTTTTCGGCAACTGTCGAAATTGTTCCCGCACGGTATACGTAATCCTCACCAAAAATTTCTTTCGTAAAGTTATGTGCCGTAGCTTGATATTCTCCAGAGAAGTTTAAATCTATATCGGGTACTTTATCCCCATTAAATCCTAGGAAAGTCTCAAACGGAATATCCTGACCGTCTTTAATCATCTTCACATCACAATGAGGACAATTTTTATTCGGAAGGTCAAATCCTGAAGCATATTCTGCATTTAAGAAGAATTCACTATGTTTACATTTTGGACAAACATAATGTGGCGCTAGCGGATTAACCTCTGTAATCTCCATCATCGTAGCAACTAATGATGAACCAACAGACCCCCTTGATCCTACAAGATATCCATCATCAAGTGATTTCTTAACTAGCTTATGTGAAATTAAATATACTACACTAAATCCATTACCAATAATAGATGCAAGTTCTTTTTCTAATCTTTTTTCTACTATTTCTGGTAACTGTTCCCCATATATTTTATGAGCCATATCATAACTTAGATTACGAACTTCATCTGCTGCCCCTTCAATATTTGGTGTATACAACTTATCTTTTAACGGAACTACTAACTCAATCATATCGTTAATTTTATGAGTATTTTCTATAACTATTTCTTCTCTTAATTGTTCATCAAGATAAGAGAATTCTTTTAACATTTCTTCAGTCGTTAAAAATGTTGCCATGGGTTTTAAGTCTCGTGCACCAGGATTACTTTTCACCGTTAGTCTTAATATTTGTCGATAAACATGTTGATATTCATCTAAATAATAACAGTCCCCTGTTGCTACAACTATTTTTTCTTTTTTCTCTGCTAATTTTATTAATTTTTTTAGAATTTCTTCTAACTCGGCATTATCTGATATTCTTTCATTCCTTATGAAATTAGCATAATGATGCTTTGGCTGAATTTCTATATAATCGTAAAAATCAATTATATTTTCCACCTTAGCTTCTTTTGAGTTTAACAATTCTTCAAATACTTCATTATCACCATTACCACTACCGATTAATAAATCTTCACGATATTGTTCTAATAAACTACGTGGAATTGTAGGCTTAGCTGAATTTAAATATTTAGTACAACTATAAGACACTAATCTAAATAAATCTTTCAATCCTTTTGCATTCTTAACTAAAATTGAACATGGAAAAGTTCTAGAGCGTTTATGTGCAAGTTCTAAATCAATCTTTTCATCAATCTCATTATGATATTCAATGCCAAGTTCATACAATTGATCTAACATTTTCACAAAAATCTCTGCTGTAGCTTTAGTATCATAAATCGCCCTGTGGTGTTGAACTAAACGCACTTTATATAGTTTAGCTAAATTACTAAGACCATGCCTTTTAGCTTCTTTATTTTCTGCACGAGAGACAAATAACGTATCTATACTAGCATTATTTTTATTCTCTAAACCTAGTCGTTCAAAACATGTATCTAAGAATCCAAGGTCAAATTTAGCGTTGTGAGCTACTAATATGTCATCTTTATCTAACCAATTATAAAAGTTAGTCATGACTTCTTTTTCTAATGGAGCATCTCTAACATCATCATTAGTAATACTCGTTAATCTTGTGATTAATTCTGAAATAGGTCTTTGTGGATTAATGTAACTTTCAAAACTGTCTATTTCAGCTCCATTTTTCACCTTAACCGCAGCTATCTCGATTAATCTATCACGTTCGGCAGAAAGACCTGTAGTCTCAACGTCAAATACAACATAAGTAGCATCTTTTAATTTAAGATTCTTTGGGTTAGTTGTAGCAGTAATACTATCATCCATAATAAAAGCATTAAGACCATAAATAGGTTTAATATCTTTTCCTTTTGAACTTAGACAAATTTCTGGATATGCTTGAACTCCATAAGTATCAGTGAAAGCAATAGCTTCGTGTCCCCAATCCATAGCCCTAGCTATATATTCTTTCGCAGAAGAAATACCTTCTAACTGACTCATTTTTGTATGAGTATTTAACTCTATTCTTTTTTTACCACTATAATTATCTTTCTTTTCATCTTTGTGAGCAACCTCAATGGACTTCGGTTCAATAATTGTATCTCTTAAATATGGATCATTACTAACACTTCCATGAATCTTAAGCCATTGCCCTTTTTTTATTCCTTTTACTAAATCGATAAGTTCATTTCTTCTTTTATTTTGAAACTTAGAATTAGGATTATTACCAAATAGTCTTAATATAATAGAATCACTGTAGTCAGTAAGTTTTAAGCGGTATTGACTTGAACCATTTCTATGAACAATTTCTTCAGTTCCAAAAACTTGAGCCATTATTGTTACATCGCCGGCATAACCAATAACATCCTTAATTTCAACGATATCTTCATCACGAATTTCTTGTCCATAACGAGTTCCCCCACCTCCACCGAAGGCAGCAAATTTTTTCTCTGGTTCTTTTGGTTTTCTTTCCGCATTTTTCTTATCAATTTCTTCTAGTTTTACAATTTCCTGGGAAATCTTCTCTTCTTGACTTTCTAACACCGCTTCTACATCAGTTTTAGAAAAGTTAGGAATGATATCTTTAATTGCAATACCAAGGTTAGAATAACTACTTATTATCTGGTGTTTTCTCTCATTAATAAAGTTATTCCAAATAGACGGAGCCATTATCTTCATAGTTAAAACATTGTTGTTTACATCTATTTCACTAAATAAAATACTCTCTAATAAAACTTGAGATATTTCCGAAAAATTCTCTAGTATTATATATTTCCAAAATTCTTTTATTTGCTCATCAGTTACAATATTACTTGTCTTTAAGCGATAATTAACAACATAATCACCCATAAAACTTTCACGTAATTTTTGTATAAGTAATGTTAATTCATCTGCTAACGGCAAAGTTTCACCACTGAAATTAAATGTCCATGTCTTATTTTTATTATCTTTTTCTATATTATCTAAAGAAAAATTAATAAGTTTTGAGCCGGCTAATCTTTCTTCTAATTCTAATGTTTTAACCAATAAAGAAAAATGTTTATTACTCATGCTTCCTCCTATAGTTTTACTAAATCGACAAATTTTTATAATAAATATCGTCTAAACGAAAAAAATCCATTCATTTTGTTTCTACTTTGACAAAATGAACTAGCTTTTCAATAAGACATTATTATAAATTATCAACACAATATAATTTTATACTTATTTAAATTATACTAAAAATACCAACTAAAAACAAATGGTTATTTTCTATTAACTATTTATTTTTAATTGGTATTTATTATTTTAACTTTTTCTTATTATTTGTAGAATGCTTCTACTTTAGCTAATACGTCCGCAACTTCTGTATCAACTTTTTCTAAAGTTTTTCTTTCTTTAACTTCCACGATTCCTTCACCAGCTTTTTTACCTACAACTACTTGTAATGGAATACCGATTAAATCCGCATCGTTAAATTTAACTCCAGCACGTTCTGCTCTGTCATCATAAAGTACTTCATACCCAGCAGCCGTTAACTTAGCATATAATTCTTCACTAAGTTTTACTTGTTCTTCTTTCTTAACATCTACACATACTAAGTGAACTTGATATGGAGCTACTTCTTTAGGCCAGATAATTCCTTTATCATCACTATGTTGTTCAATGATTGCTGAAATAACACGAGTTACCCCGATTCCGTAACATCCCATATAGAAGTGATTTGCACGACCATTTGCATCTAAGTAAGTAATGTCCATAGATTCTGAGTATCCTTTACCAAGTTCGAACACTTGTCCTACTTCGATACCTTTAGCGAATTTAACTGGTCCTGATAAGTCTTCAGCTAAATCTCCTTCTTCAATCATACGAAGGTCGTAGTGAGCATCGATTTCATAATCCCCTGGATTTACATTAATGTAGTGGAATCCTTTTTTGTTAGCTCCGCAGCTGTGGTTGTACATATATTTAATAGCATTATCACCGATTACTTTACAGTTTTTAATGCCAAATGGTCCCATGTAACCTACTACACTTCCCATAACTTCTTCAATTTCTTGCTCAGTTGCCATTTCTACTTCAGAAGTTCCTGTAGCTTTCATGAATTTAATATCATTAAGTTGATCGTTACCACGCATAAGAACTAAATAGAATTCTCCATCAGCTTTTAAAGCTAATGCTTTCATAGCACGGTTTACTTCAACACCACAGTATGCAGCGATTTCATCGATAGTTTGTTGATTTGGAGTTTCTAATAAACTACGATCTTTTTTCTCAAAACCAGTAGGCATAGTGTAGTTTTGTTCAACTACCGCTGCAGTTTCAATATTTGCTGCGTAATCACTCTCTTCAGTATACGCAATAGTATCTTCTCCAACTTCTGCTAAAGCTTGAAACTCATGAGTATAGCTTCCTCCGATATTTCCAGAATCAGCTTTTACCGCACGATATTTAAGTTCAAATCTATCAAAAATATTACTGTAGGCTTGATAATAATCTTTATAAGTTTCTCTTAAAGATTCTGGTGTATCGTGGAAAGAATAACCATCTTTCATGATGAACTCTTTACAACGTAATAAACCTAAACGTGGACGAATTTCATCACGGAATTTAGTTTGAATTTGGTATAAGTTCACTGGAAGTTGTTTATATGAAGTTACCATGTTACTAACTGTTTGACAGATAATTTCTTCAGCGGTTGGACTTAATGCATACCCAGCATTTTTTCTGTCTGTAACACGAATTAACTCGTCTCCCATTTTGTTCCAGCGACCAGATTTTTTCCAATATTCATCTGATTGTAAAATTGGCATTAATAATTCTACAGCACCAATTTTTTCGTGTTCTTCTCTTATAACTTTTTCAATTTTTTGAATTACTTTAGTAGCTAAGGGAAGATGAGTGTAAACTCCTGCAGATACCTGCTTCACCATCCCCGCTTTAATAAGCAACTTGTGACTTGTTGCTTCTGCAGAGGATGGTACTTCTCTTGTTGTTGGAATAAATGTTCTTGATTGTCTCATAACAATACCACCTCTCATTTTTAAAATTACTTATATTATACCACAAAACTTATGATTTTTTTCAAATAATTTCACTTTTTTATAAATATATTACTGTATTACATAGCTGTAATTTATTGTTATTAAATTTTAAATATTACATTTAAAACTATAATCAGTGTTACTTTCACTTTCTATTGTAATTTTTTATTAAACACTTACTCATAAATTTAATACTGTTATATATCTTTTTTTACTACACTAATAGCGATTTTCATTATTACTAATTTATCAACACTTTTTATCTTTATCTTCTGTTACTTCTTTTTCAAGATTTTTTCGAAAATATTATATTTTTAGTTGTTAGTAATTTAATTTTTTCTAATAATATAGTATAATGAATAAGATAATTATTTATGGAGGGATATATGTTTAATTATCCTAATAAAAAAGGTAATTTTATTCAAAAAACTAAGTATTCTAATAGAGGGATGGAACTTGAAGAGGATATAAATTTTGCGAATAAATATTATTTAAATAATGACATAGCTGTAATTCATAAAAAACCAATTCCTATTCAAATTGTTGAAGTTAATTATCCTAGTAGATCTAGCGCTATGATTACTAAAGCATTCTATAAAACACCTTCTACTACGGATTACAACGGTCTTTGGAATGGAAAATATATTGATTTCGAGGCAAAAGAAACTAATTCAGCCACTTCGTTTTCTCTAAATAATATCCATGATCACCAAATCGAACATATGCAAAAAATTTTAAATCACGGTGGAATAACTTTTATCATAGTTCGTTTTAAAAAGATAGATAGAACCTTTATTTTACCTTTTAAAAATTTTATTTTCTTTCATAATCGAGCTAATAACGGAGGAAGAAAATCAATAAAACTTAGTGAATTTGAAGAATCGGCATTTGAATTATCATTCAACTATAAAATAAGATTAGATTATTTAAATATTATAAAAAATAATGAAAGTGAGTTTTAATAACAGATGAAAACTTTGTTTAAATATATAAGTTCAATCTTTTTTTCAATCTGCTTAGTATTATTCTTTGTTGTTATGATACTATTTGCACGTGAATTAAGAGATGTTCCTGATATTACTCAGGCAAACTTACAAGATCCTTTATCATCGGAAATCTATGATAAAAATCTTAATTTAATCGCTACTGTTGGAGCTGAAAAAAGAGAATATGTATCATTAGAAGATATCCCTAAAAATATAACTGATGCGGTTCTTTCAACAGAGGATACAAGATTCTATTCTCACCTTGGGATCGATCCTATTCGTCTTATCAAAGCAGTTCTTGTTAACATACGTTCTAATTCTGCTCAACAAGGTGCTAGTACAATAACTCAACAAGTAGTAAAAAATTCATTACTTACATCAGATAAATCGTTACAACGTAAAATTCAAGAAGCATACTTATCTTTAAAATTAGAAAATAAATACTCTAAAAAAGATATATTAGAAATGTATATGAACAAAATATACTATTCTGATGGACAATACGGTATAAAAACAGCTGCCAAGTATTTCTATAATAAAGAATTAGATCAGTTGACTTTACCACAAGTTGCTCTTTTGACTGGTATGCCTCAACAACCAATATTATATAATCCTTACGATTATCCTGAACAAGCTAAAGAACGACGCGATACTGTATTATATGCACTTTTAAGTAATGGAAAAATCTCAGAAGATGAATACAATAATGCAGTTAATACACCAATTACTGAAGGTATTGTAAGCAAAACAAAAGAAGAAAGAGCTAATCAACACACTTATAATCCTAAGTTTGCTGCTTACATAGATCAAATTACTAAAGAATTAAAAGAAAATAAAAACTTTGAAAATGTTAAAGATCCATTGTCTATGGGACTAAAAGTTTATACTAACTTAAATCCCGAATTACAAATGTATGTTCAAGATATGTTAGACAATCAATCTTACCCGATGACACCGCATGCTTCTCAAGCCGCTATTTCTGTTCTTGATACTAAAACTGGACTTGTTGAAGCTATCGGTGGAGGAAAAAATTATAAAGCTGGTGGTTATAACTTCGCAGTAGACGCACGTGTACAACCTGGTTCATCAATTAAACCTCTAATCGACTATGCTCCTGGGATAGAATATTATGGTTGGGACCCACAAACAACATTTTCTGATACACCATATAAAATAGCTGGAACTGAGTTTTATATTCAAAACTGGGATAGAATTTATCATGGAACAGTGCCTATGACTCGAGCAGTGTCTTGGTCTTACAATATTCCCGCAGTACGCGCTTTCGAATCTGTAGGATATGAAAGATCTAAACTTTTTGCTGAAAGATTAGGAATACCTGTAACTAAAGATGAACCTACTACAGCAATCGGTGGTAATGTTGATGGAGTTTCAACTTTACAAATGGCTGGAGCCTTTGCTTCATTCGGTAATAAAGGTTACTATAACAAACCTTCTACTATTGTAAAAGTATTTAATGCTAATGGTAAAGAATTGGTAAATATTAAGTCTGAGCCTGTAAAAGCAATGTCTGAGGAAACAGCTTATCTTATGACAAACGTCTTAAAAGGGGTTTTAACTGAAGATGGAACATCTCCTAATGGTAAAATTCCAAACTTTGACATGGCTGGTAAATCTGGATCTAGTACCTTCGATGACACCGCATATTACAACTATGGAATTGATGTAGTTAATTCTACAAAAGATAGCTGGATGATAGGTTATACCACTGACTATACTGTTGCAGTTTGGCAAGGAGCTGATGTAGTCGATTCAGCTGCTAAAGCTTTATCTTATGAGCAAGCAAAAACAACCCAAGTTATAATGGCAAATGTTATGAAGAAAGCTTCAGATAATAAAGTTCCTGCAGCATTTGAAAAACCAGCAGGAATCGAGTCGAAAAATGGAGTTGAATACGCTAAAGAAAGAAATAAAGAAACAGACTATATGTATGCTGGTAGTGATCGTGATGCTGTTTATCAAGCAGCACTTGCACAAAAACAACGTGAAAATCGTTCTGCATTAACATCAGTATTTAATTCACTAACAAACTCAGCTACTAGGGCAACTATAAATCAAGGTACAGCAAATTCAAGAGCTTCTGCTAACAATACAGCAGGATCAACTAGAGCTGCCCAAAATAATCGTAGGCGATAAAATAAAAGAATCGTAAGAAATAAAAATTTCTTGCGATTCTTTTATTATTAATTCATAATTTTCTTATATATACTCTCACAGATAAAAAAATCTAACTCATCATCAATATCATAACTATATATTTTTTCCATCTTAAATACTTTTGTTCTTTTTGAATAAAATGTTTTATCCCTCAAATAATTGTCTTTTGTTGACATCCATATTGAACCATTTGGATAAATATTGACCGGTTCATCCTGTCTTCTGTAATCACCACCATGCCTTGAAGGTATCAAATACCCATCATTTTCATCCATAAATAAACTTTTATTTAATCTATAATTACTAAATGACACTAAATGGTCACAGTTTTCAAACAAATCAAAAGCATCTAGTATATGCTCTTTCTTTCTTATAGGTGATGTGACTTGCAAATTTATAAATATAAAATTTTCTTGTATGTCCTTAAATAAATAATTTAATGTATCGAATGTCGTTGAAGAATCTAGTGAAACATTTTCATCACGAATCTTATAAATACATTTCTCACCATATTCTTCTCTACAAACATCTAAATATTCTTCTGAATCAGAAGATATCCAAACTTCATCAAACTTGCCACTTTCCAATGCCACATCTATAGTATGAAAACATAATGGTCTTCCACAAAATAACTTTATATTTTTGTCTACTAGACCTTTTGAACCTTTTCTTATTAATATAATTCCAATTTTTTTCAAGTTTATCCTACTTTCTTATGATGTTTTATCATTAATTATTATAACACCATAATGCATTTTAGACTATACGATTATATAACAAATAAAAAAGGGGGGACCCAAAAGTCCTAAATTTTAAAAAAGTGTATATGATAACTCATAGACGCAGTGGTTTATTGATATCTAAATTCGCTTTATGAAAGCTTTTTAGATATCTAATAACCTGTGCGGGGGTGACTCGATAAAATCGATTTCTACGAAATCACGATTTTTGAGTCGCTCCCACACAACCTTATTAATCTCTATGTTAGAAATTTAATCCTTCATAGAATATTCTATTTTTTCCTATCCCTTTTTCTTTTAATAGTTTTTCATATGAAATATTCATCACCATTGGGCCTGCAATAATATAATTATAGTCATCTCCAATTGGTAAATTATCACTTAATTGTTCAGAAGTAAACCTCCCATTTTGACAATGTGATTTAAAATTACTTCTTTCATTCCATAATTCAAATTTTTCTTGATATAATAATTTCTTATCTTTTTTTACAGTATATAAAAATGTAATATCTTTATCATCAAACTTATCTGCTAATCCAAGTAAAGGAACGACACCAATCCCTCCTCCAATAAGAACAAACTTTTCATTCTTACCAGATTTTTCTATCATTGAACTTAAGACTCCATATCCTCTTGTTAAATTAACTTTTTCTCCTACTTCTAAATTAGTTAGATTTTTAGTAAAATCTCCTACTCCTTCTATCGACATTTGAACGTATCCATCACGTTCTGGAATATTTAAAATAGAAAATGGATGAGGTTCTTTCATTCCTTTTACATTAGGAAAGGAAATAAATGCAAAATCTCCCGCTTCTATTTTTCTTAAAACTGATTTACTAGTAGTTATTGTTAATTCAGTAATATTATTGTCAACTTTTCTCATGTTTTTTAAAATACCAACTTGAACATTTAAGTATTTATTATATGCATAGTACCCATATGCTCCAAACGCTATAACAGTGTATAAAATAACTAATACTGTAAATGGAACTATACTTCTAATATAAGGAATCAGAAGTACATGTAAAAATGCAAGTAACGCAGCTACTAAATTAAGCCTATGTATCCACATAGATAATTCATGTTTAAATATTTTTTCTAATGCTTTCTTTATTTTCATCAAAATACTAATCCTTGAAGTTAACCAATCTGCCATAAAAACAAGAGAATAGACAATTATTGCCATAAATATATACATTGCCCACTCACCAGTTAATTTTATAAGGCCTGACGACTTTAGTAACTGATCATGCAAGTACATAAAAATTACGGCAAAAATTGCAGTTACTCCATGAATTATATACATATCTGGTAAACCTATTATTCTATCTAACCATTTAGGTTGAGTCGATAAGAATATTGCTGAAAGCATCCATGAATATGCAAATACTCCTAAATTAATCGCTAATACTCTACTTCCAAATACCTCAGGTAAACCATTTCCTACTGTTATTATTAATGGTAATGGTATCGTTAATAGTACTATTAACCAAATCATATTAAATATAAATTTATGTTCTCTCAACATCCGTTATTTTTCCTTCCTCAAATACTCTTTTAATTCCCTCTTTTGTTAACAAAATTCCAGTCAATTTGTTATTTTCTACAAATTCACTCCAAACTTTTTTATTAGATACTATACCCACTGTTGACATTACATCTACATCTGATAAGTATCTTCCAATAACTGTAACTTGGATATGCTCAATATCATTCTCACTTTTAATATGCTGGCCTTTTTTATTAATCCCCGAGGTTGCCACCGCTCCATTTTTTATACTGTATCTAGCTATTATCTTTTCTCTATCCTCAGGATTTTCTATCCCTATTTCCCAAGAAAAATCACTTTCAAGACTAGTACCTACTTGCATATCTCCAGCTCCATTAATTGCACCAGCTTCTATAATATTATTATCAATTAACGGCTTAATATATTTCATAAAAGCAGTTTCTATAGCCCAACCTTTAACAAATCCTGTCGGATTATATTTTCCTTCAAAAAACGGATTGAATAAGCCTCGTGTCTCTTTTTTAGCTAAAATTGAACGACAGTAAACTTCTTGATATTCTAAATCAAAAAAATTTTCTTGTAAAACTTCACCTAAATCGGTATGCCTACTAACCAAACTATCAGATAGAAATGGTGAAAATTTTTCCTCTACTTTTTTCAAATATTTATCAATCTCATCGATAACTTGATTCAATGCCTCTATTAAAGTTTCATCGAAATTATTCTTTACAAAAGCAATTGTAAAAGGCATATTCATTTTTTTTAAAACATAAGTTTTATACTTAACCATCTTATTTAGCCTTATTTAATGCATCCTGTAATGAACCTTTGAATCCTTCAAAAGTTTCAGACGCTCCTGATACTAATGCAATATCACTACTCTGTGCTTCTATCGCTTCTTCAACATACTTAGGAAGCGCCGTCTTATTAATACTTTGTGAAAATTCTTCATCTGGTTGAAGTAGTACATTTATATTAGAAATCTTCCCACCTTGAACAACAACACTTACTTGAAAATCACCTTTATTTGTTTTAGTTACTGCACCTGTGTACGTACCATCTTTATACGTTACACCTTCTTTTGTTGAAGAAGTTGTACTATTTGTTGTATTTTTTGATTCTTTATTTTCTGATTGGTTAATGTTCTGCATTTTTTGATTTGATGGTGTAGTTTGTATACTTGGTTTCACAAAAGTATAATACCCTGCTGTTAAAGCAGATGCACCTACTACTCCTATTAATGCTGTTTTCTTTATTTTACTCATGTTATCTCTCCTTTATTTTCTATGCTTTTAAGGATAATATACCATATTTTTAATATATGACCTACTAAATTGTATTAATAAATATTATATTATTTCTAACTAAATTATAGCTGATGTGAAAATTACAGAATCATATCAAAATTTTTTCATTTTAGTTAACATAATTTTAAAATAAAAAATCTTTAGAGATATTTTTTTACCTCTAAAGATTTCTTTTTTATTTCTTCGGTCTTGTTTCTGGAAATCTAAAAACAAAAATAATATAACAACCAAAGTAGCTCCCATATTGTATGCTGCGGTAATGATTGCACTTGTCATTATTTTCTTATCATTTGGTATAAATTTCGAAACAAATGAATTTATGAAAACTATAATCATTGATCCACCAAATGCCATTATCATTCTAGATATTGTATATAGCCAATAATTATGAGTGAATATAGCAAAAAATGAAAAACATAGACAGAATAATGCTAACAGTACAGCTTTTCTTTGATGTAATCTAATCAAAATAAAAGCTGCTAATAAATTAGCTATAATTCTAACAATTGTAATTGTATAGTTAACAACCTCAGATATTATAGGTGATATTTTCTCACCATTAAAATAATGATCTGTAATTTGTTTCGATAAATTTGATCCTGCTATCCAGTTTATAGCAGATACTACATATGCTGTAATTAGCAATGCAAACATAATTATACCTTGCCTTCGAGTAGGAGAATTTGATGATAGTTCCATCTATTTACCTCTTTCTTTCTCTTTTAAAATTAGTACACCTATAAGATATTATAATACTGTTTCTAAAATACTATATTCGTTTAATATAAATATTCAGAAAACACAAGAAAAATACGCTGTTTACATTGCTTTTTCATGAAAATATTTTTAAAATTAAAAAAAGACTAATATCAAAGTATTAATCTTTTTTTCTAAATAATTTTTTTAATGATAATACTGGTTTATTCCTTACTATCTTGTCATTACCAATAAATTCTCTCATTTCTTTTAAACATTTTCCAGAATTTTTGACTATAAAATTGAAACTCCCAGCTCTTTTTGTATCGATAAAAAATCCTCTGATATATTTATCTCTAAAAAACATCTGTGCTCGCACTTTTTCAATCTCAGTCCAAGGTATTTGAATATAATCTTCTGGATTTCTATGATTATAGAACTCAAAAGCTTTATCTCCTACCATAACATCCCCATGTTTGTTCCCTATTGATCCAGTAAGACAATTAGCTTTCGTTGTATAAACTACCTTAGTATTCATTGATACTACCATAACTAACACCTCTACTCTATTTTCTTTACTAACTTTAAAAAGGAAGTTGAGACATCTTGCCTCAACCTCCTATGCTTTATTACATTACACCTGCTACGTGAGCAATTACACCTAAAGCGAATAATCCAAAGATTATTACTACTGGGCTTACTTTACGTTTTAATAACCACATACAAACGAATGTTAATAATAACGCTGCAAATCCAGGAATAAGTTGATTTAAGTTATCTTGTAATGTTATAACTTTTTCTGGTGTTAATGAGAATTTACCACTTGTTGCTTTTGTAACAATATCTTGTAATACTTCACCAGTAATGTGTGTGCCTTTTTCTGGGAAATGAATAAATGCTTTTTCATCTAACGGTACTTTAGAAACTACCAATGGGAAGCTGATGTTAGTCCAACGTTGAACTAAAATCCCCATTACGAACATACCAAGGATTGAAGCTCCTTTTGTAATTGTTTGTAAAATACCACCTGAAAGGTCACTTGTAATTTCAGAACCTTTTTTATAACCAAATTCTTGTGTATACCATAAGAATCCAATACGGATTAAGTTCCATGCGATAAAGAAGAATAATGGTGCAATAATTGAACCACCAGTTGCTAATGAAGCTGCGATAGCTCCAAGGATAGGACGAACTGTAAACCAGAATACTGGATCCCCAATACCAGCTAATGGTCCCATCATACCAACTTTAACCCCTTGGATTGCCGCATCATCGATATCAGCTCCATTTGCTTTGTCTTCTTCTAAAGCAAGTGTAACCCCTAGGATAGGTGCTGCAATGTATGGGTGAGTGTTAAAGAACTCTAAGTGACGTTTTAATGCTTGAGTAGCATCTTCTTTGTTTGGATATAATTTTCTAAGTGCTGGGATTAATGAGAATGCCCAACCACCATTTTGCATACGTTCATAGTTCCATGAACCTTGAAGGAACTGAGAACGTAACATTACGCTACGACGATCTTTTTTACTTAATGTAATTTTTTTCTCTGACATTTTGTAGTTCCTCCTTCTTAATAATCGTTTAAGATATCGCCTAGTGGATCTCCAGATGAAGTATTTCCACTACCGCCTCCACCTTTATTTTTAGAAAGGTTAAGGTAAATAATTGCTAAACATAATCCAATGATACCAGTTGCAATTAATGTTAATTCATTAATTGGTGCTAATGCAAATCCTAAGAAGAAGAATGGCCATACTTCTTTTGTTGCCATTAGGTTAATAACCATTGCAAACCCAACTGCAACTACCATTCCTCCACCGATTGCCATACCTTCAGTGAACCATTTTGGTAATGCTTCAAGAGCTTTTTGAACTGCAGATGATGGAATGAACATTAATAATCCTGCCGGAATAGCAACACGTAATCCTTGAGCTGCAAGAGCTACATAGTGCCAAAATTCAACTCCACGGAAGTTTCCTTGCTCTGCTGCACGGTCAGCTTGGTGAACGATAACTACTGATAGTGTACGAACTACCATAGTAAGTACTAGACCAACTGTAGCTAAAGTAACAGCTGTTGCAATTGCAATAATACGTCCTTCAGCTGAGAAGTCACCAGCTTTAATGAAAATAATAGCAGATGCTACTGATGCTAAAGCTGCATCTGGAGCAACCGCAGCCCCAATATTAGCCCATCCAAGCGCTAATAATTGAAGAGCTCCACCTAAAATAATACCTTCTGATAAATGTCCTGTTGCTAAACCGATTAAAGAACAAGCAATAATTGGTTGATGGAATTGGAATTGGTCTAAGATACTTTCCATACCTGCTAAAAACGCAACAACAAGGACTAATATAACTGCTAGAATACTAAATTCCATAGTGTCCTCCTAATAACTATTAAATTATAATTTTAAACCTTCGCTAGATTTAGCTTCAATAAGTTTGAATAAATCTGACGGTGAATCGTTAGATACTTTACGTACATCAAATTTAACACCTAAATCACGAAGTTTTTTGTATACTTCTACATCTTCTTGATCTAATGATAATACGTTGTTAATTTGAACTTTACCAACTGAGTGAGCCATAGAACCAATGTTTAATTCTGGAATCTCTACTCCTTTTTCAATTACTGCAAGAGCATCTTGTGGTGTTTCAAATAATAATAATGCTTTTGTATCACCAAAACGTGGATCATTATAAACTTGAACAAGTTTATCTAATGGAATTACGTGTGCACGAACTCCTGGAGGAGCTGCTTGCTCAATTAGTTTTTTACGTAATTCGTCTTTTGATACTGAATCTGAAACTACAATAATTCTGTTTGGATGAGTTGCTTTTGTCCAGTTAGTTGCAACTTGTCCATGTAGTAGACGAGTATCGATACGGGCTAATACAAAATCGATTTTCCCATTTCCTAATACTGTACCTTCAGGAATTTCTCCTTGAGGTGCTACTGTTGTACTTTCAGCTACAGCTGCTTTAGGTTGTAGTTCTTCAGGACGAACTTTAACCCCATCAATAGCTGTTGGTGTGATTGCTTTTGCAATCTCGTGAGCTGTTGTCATAGTGAATCTACTAGCATATGCTTCGATAAGCATTGGTAAGTTTAATCCTGCTACGATTGCTCTTTTCTCTGGTGCTTCTTCAAATAACTTGTTAGCTTGGTTAAATGGACTTCCACCCCAAAGATCGACAAGGAAAAGAATTTCTTCAGAATCTACTTTAGCGATAGCTTCTTGAAGTTTTCTTTGCAAGTCTTCAGGTCCTTCACTAGGCATAAATACAACTGATTCTACTTTTTCTTGTTCACCAAAAATCATAGAACCTGATTGTTTAATTCCTGCAGCGAATTCACCGTGACTCGCGATGATAATTCCTACCATCTTAGTACCTCCTTTTATAAAATACTTATTTTATTATGACGTGTATACCTTTGCATACAAATAAATTATATCATTTATTAATTTTTTTGTAAATGTTTAAGTTTCTTACTTTACAAATTTTGAGATTGATTTCTATTTTATAAGGTAGGATGGTAAACATATTTTTTTTTATTATTTAAGCATAAAAACTATTAGTATAGCTTTTGTAAGTTAAATTAAGTTTTATTTTAGTCACTCTATATGTAAATTTTAATTTTAAAAATAATTATATGAAAATATTATTTTCAAACTTTCATAATATTCTTTCTATTTTTCTAAAATATAAAAATGGGAGTGACTCAAAAATCGTGATTTCAAAGAAATCGATTTTGTAGAGTCACCCCCGCACAGGTTATTAGATATCTAAAAAGCTTTTATAAATCGAATTTAGATATCAATAAATCACTGCGTCTATGAGTTCTCATATACACTTTGTTAAATTTTATGATTTTTGGGTCAGCCCCATTCATTAACTATTTATCAATTATACTTGTATTATTTAATGTTTCTTTCCGGGAATAACATTTTCAGTACATTTAGTGATAATCTTCTTGACTTACCCGAATGTGGATAGATATGCATCATCATCATAGGATTAAAATTAGCCTCAATAACACCGTAATTTTCTCCATTTATTTCTTCTGTTATATCTGGAATAATCAAGTCAACTCCACATACTTTAGCCATCATAGCATCAGTAATTTCTACAGCTAATTTTTTATAACTTTCATGAACAGCATCTGTCTTATCTACAGAATCTCCACCTGTGCTTATATTAGAGTTTTCTCTAAGATATGCAACCTTGTTTTCTGGTAATATTGAATCGAAGTTTAATCCTTGTTCAGCTAATTGTAGTTTTTCAATCTCTCCTAATTCAATTTTTTTCAGTGGAGTTTTTTTTGCGTCTCCTCTTAATGGATTAGAATTTTTTATCTCAACTAATTCTCTAATTGTATGTTTTCCATCACCAACTACATTGGCAGGAACTCTTAATAATACAGCTTCTGTTTTTCCTTCAATTACGAAAAATCTATACTCTATTCCTTCTATAAATTCTTCAATTAATATATCTTTATCTTCTTTTAATGCAAATTCTACAGCTTTTGAATAGTTTTCTAACGAATTTGTTCCATTTTTAAATATCGTTATACCTAATCCAAAATTAGTGCTTTTTGGTTTTATAACTATTGGTTTATTTTTTATATAATTAAACTTCTGAATTGCTTCATCTAAACTAGATACCTCATATCCTTTAGGTACTCTAAAACCTTTTTCAGCAAGAACTTTTTTTGTTACTACTTTATTTTCCATAATTAATGGAGAGATGTAACTATCTTTACTCGTCATATTTCCATTTTTTACATATTCAATATGATCTTTATTTTCTAAACGAATAAATTGATCATTTTCATCAATTACATCTACTTTAATTCCATTTTTTATAGCATCTTCTATTACCGCCTGTGTAGAGAGTTCCATGTTAGCAAAAGCACTTAATGAATAATATTCTCTTAATGCCTCTTCTTTATATTTTTCAGCAAGTTCGATACCAACTCTAGACATATTGTTATCTTTTTCATACTCAGCTAATAACTTAGCTCCTAGAGTATTTTTTGGATTTTGTAGTTCATCTATTTTTTCATCAATTAATTTAATATCATTGTCAAATAAACCTAATTCCTTAACTAGTTCTTTCATTTGACTTAATAACCATATTCCTTCTTCCTCATAAGGAACATTTTCATATGGATGAGTTAATGCGACATTTTCACTATACTCATAACCTAATGATTCTGAAGTTTCTTTATTCACTTCATCTAACCAAACTAATGTTTTTAGGAATAAATGAACAAATCTTATATCTTTTTCTAAAATACCAAAAGGTGCAAATGGATTTAAATCGAAAAGACGGAATTCCATATATTTAATACCTTCTTTAGGAAATTTCACGATAGTATCAGCACCTCTAAAACGAACACTAGAGTAAAATTCTTTTTCAGCTATTAGATTGCCATTTTTCACATAACCTGTAATATCTTCAATATATTTTTCTAATGAACTATACGATACTTTAATATCATCCTCGTTAACATAACCAAAGCGACTAGTACGTAAACTCCTCACATAATGATCTGGTTTTATTCCATTTGTAAAATACTTATCTTCAGCTAATGGAGAAGCTCCATATAGGTATATTAATATCCATTGGTATCTAATAAATTGCCTAGCTAATTTTAAATAAATTTCATTTTTTACACTAACTAAATCTTTCTTAGTAATTTCTGAAATTTTCTCCATAAACTTATCATCAAGTTGGAAATTATAGTGAATTCCTGAAACCATCTGTTTGTATTTCCCATATTTTTTTACTAAATACTCCCTATACTCTACATCAAATTTATTCTCAAATTGAGCAACTCTTATATCCTTTTCATCCGGTAAAATTGCTGGAATACTTAATGGCCATATGAATTCATTAGCAGGTATATTTTTAAGTGTAACCTCATGAACTGCATTTAATACTCTAAGTACAGATTTTTCACTGTTTTCTGGGGTTGTAATAAGTTCAACTTGTGATTCAGCAAAATCTGTCTGTATATATGGATTTTCATGACGTACTCCAAATACTTTTGGATGATCTGTTTTTGAAATCGTACCATCTTTTAAGATACGTTGTCCCTCTTTTTCTAAACCAATTTTTACATTAGTAAATATCTCTTCTAAATTATTATCTTTAATTAAATCTCTAATTATCATATTCTATCACTCTCTACATAAAATCTAGTTACATTCTATCTTATCATAAATATACAATTTATAATAGAAATTAAACTCAAAGCAAAGTATATTATTACAAACACTTACAATATACTTCCTCTTATGTTATAATCAAATTACACTGAAGAAAGGGGTATGAAATTCGATAAACAATCGTATTTCTTATAATTACATGATTAAATTAATTGCTAGCGATATGGATGGCACTTTACTAAATAGTGACCACAAAATCCCAAAAGAAAATATAGAACTTATAAAATTTGCACAAAAAAATGGAATTCAATTTGTAGTAGCGACCGGAAGAGCCTATTATGAAGCATTACCAGCATTAAACGATGAAAATATAAAATGTGATGTTATAAGCTTCAACGGAGGAATAATATACGATAAGAATGGGAATATAATTAATATTACTCCAATGAAATTAAAAGATTTATACTATACAATTGAAATATTAAAAAGTTTAGAAATAAGCTATCAACTTTATACAAAAAATACCATTTATACAAATAGTATAGAAACTGATATAACTGCATATATCGATCTAATACGAGCAAATGGCGAAGAACCAAATGAACAGCACTTAAGACAAGAAGCTAGAAATAGACTTGCATTAGGACATATTACAGAAGTTGATAATATAGAGTTATACTTAAATCAAGAAAATAATCCTGCTATTAAAGTAATAGGTATATCAAATGATTTAGAAAAATTAAAACATGCTACTGAACTTCTTTCAGGAAATGATAATATTAGTGTTACATCATCAGGAGCTAATAACGTCGAAATTATGGACAAAAAAGCAACAAAAGGCGAGGCATTAAAAATAGTCGCTGATATACATGATATCAACTTAAAAAATGCTATTGCTATAGGTGATAATCTTAATGATCAAGCCATGCTAGATATAGTTGAATATAGTATTGCAATGAAAAATGGAAATAAAGAACTACAGAAAACTTCTAAATTTATCACTGAGAAAACAAATTCTGAAGCTGGCGTTGCTGACTCAGTTATGAAATTATTAAAGGAAAAAAATGAATTCTACGAAGATATAAATCAAACACTAGTAGAAGCCGCTATAGAAGCTACAAAATTTGCGTACGTTCCATATTCAAACTTTAAAGTTGGTGCAGCAATACTCGCAGATAATGGAAAAATATACACTGGATGTAATATAGAAAATGCAAGCTATTCTCCTACTAACTGTGCAGAAAGAACTGCAATATTCAAAGCTGTTAGTGAAGGTGTAACAAAATTTAAAAAAATAGCAGTTGTAGGTGGTCCTAATGGGAATTTAGAGAATTACTGTCCACCTTGTGGAGTATGTCGACAAGTTATTTCGGAATTTGCAGATGAAGAATTTGAGTTAATTCTAGGAACATCAAAAAATAAATATGAAGTATACAACTTTTTTGAAGAAGTATTACCACTTAGCTTCACAGCAAAAGAATTAAAAAAATAAAATTAAAGAGCAATTCTAGTATAAATAGACTTGCTCTTTAATCTTTATAAAACTTAATTATAAAAAAAAGTCGTAACAAAAGTTACGACTTGGTTAAGATGACCCGTACGGGATTCGAACCCGTGTTACCGCCGTGAAAGGGCGGTGTCTTAACCACTTGACCAACGGGCCAAAAATATAAAAGGCTAACTAATTAGCCTTTTATTTAATTAATGAGCCATGAAGGACTCGAACCTTCGACCCTTTGATTAAAAGTCAAATGCTCTACCAACTGAGCTAATGGCTCATGGCTGGGATACCTGGATTCGAACCAGGGGAATGACGGAGTCAAAGTCCGTTGCCTTACCGCTTGGCTATATCCCAATATTAGAATGGTGGGAAGAAGTGGATTCGAACCACTGAACCCTAAGGAGCGGATTTACAGTCCGCCGCGTTTAGCCTCTTCGCTATCTTCCCGGCTTATTTAAAATGGTGGAGGTTAACGGGATCGAACCGCTGACCCCTTGCTTGTAAGGCAAGTGCTCTCCCAGCTGAGCTAAACCTCCGTTCAAATGGTGACCCGTACGGGATTCGAACCCGTGTTACCGCCGTGAAAGGGCGGTGTCTTAACCACTTGACCAACGGGCCAAAAAATGGCTCCACAGGCAGGACTCGAACCTGCGACCCTCTGATTAACAGTCAGATGCTACTACCAACTGAGCTACTGTGGAATAATAAGTCTAATGCATTAGCAATAGACCTCAAAAGCCTGGCAACGTTCTAGTCTCACAGGGCGTAAGCCCAACTACATTCGACGCTAAAGAGCTTAACTTCTGTGTTCGGTATGGGTACAGGTGTGTCCTCTTCGCTATCGCCACCAGACGAAAACTTCATATACATATTATATCATCTTTTTTCTTTTTGTCAACAGTTACTTCTAAAGAACTTTCACTTGATTAAGTCCTCGACCTATTAGTATTAGTCAGCTGAACACGTTACCGTGCTTACACTCCTAACCTATTCTCCTTGTCGTCTTCAAGGGGTCTTAATATCCGTGGGAAATCTCATCTCGAGGGGGGCTTCATGCTTAGATGCTTTCAGCTCTTATCCCTTCCGTATTTAGCTACCCAGCTATGCCACTGGCGTGACAACTGGTACACCATTGATACGTCCATCCCGGTCCTCTCGTACTAAGGACAGCTCCTCTCAAATTTCCTACGCCCACGACGGATAGGGACCGAACTGTCTCACGACGTTCTGAACCCAGCTCGCGTACCGCTTTAATGGGCGAACAGCCCAACCCTTGGGACCGACTACAGCCCCAGGATGCGATGAGCCGACATCGAGGTGCCAAACCTCCCCGTCGATGTGGACTCTTGGGGGAGATAAGCCTGTTATCCCCAGGGTAGCTTTTATCCGTTGAGCGATGGCCCTTCCATGCGGAACCACCGGATCACTAAGTCCTGCTTTCGCACCTGCTCGACTTGTATGTCTCACAGTCAAGCTCCCTTGTGCCTTTACACTCTGCAAATGATTTCCAACCATTCTGAGGGAACCTTTGAACGCCTCCGTTACTCTTTGGGAGGCGACCGCCCCAGTCAAACTGCCCACCTGACACTGTCTCCCGGTTTTCTATGCCGAGGGTTAGAATTTCAATACAGCAAGGGTAGTATCCCAACAACGCCTCCTCATACACTGGCGTGCATGATTCCTAGGCTCCTACCTATCCTGTACATACTGCATCAAAATTCAATATCAAGCTACAGTAAAGCTCCATGGGGTCTTTCCGTCCTGTCGCGGGTAACCTGCATCTTCACAGGTACTATGATTTCACCGAGTCCATCGTTGAGACAGTGCCCAAATCGTTACGCCTTTCGTGCGGGTCGGAACTTACCCGACAAGGAATTTCGCTACCTTAGGACCGTTATAGTTACGGCCGCCGTTTACTGGGGCTTCAATTCATACCTTCGCTTGCGCTAAGCACTCCTCTTAACCTTCCAGCACCGGGCAGGCGTCAGCCCCTATACTTCACCTTACGGTTTTGCAGAGACCTGTGTTTTTGTTAAACAGTCGCTTGGGCCTATTCACTGCGGCCTACTCTCGTAGGCACCCCTTCTCCCGAAGTTACGGGGTCATTTTGCCGAGTTCCTTAACGATGGTTCTCTCGCTCACCTTAGAATTCTCTTCCCAACTACCTGTGTCGGTTTGCGGTACGGGCACCTCTTATCTCGATAGCGGCTTTTCTTGAGAGTTTGGCTTCATTGACTTCGCTACTTTGTTTCGCTCCCCATCACACTTCAGTCTTACGAGCAGCGGATTTGCCTACTACTCAACCTTTGTGCTTAGACGTCCTATTCCATCAGGACGATCAATTAGCCTCCTCTGTCCCCACTTCTCTCAAACGATATTTGGTGGTACAGGAATCTCTACCTGTTGTCCATCGGCTTCACCATTCGGCTTCACCTTAGGTCCCGACTTACCCAGAGCGGACGAGCCTTCCTCTGGAAACCTTAGTCATTCGGTGGATAGGATTCTCACCTATCTTTCGCTACTCACACCGGCATTCTCACTTCTAACCTCTCCACCTCGCCTTACAGCTCGGCTTCTACGATGTTAGAACGCTCTCCTACCATATAACATTAGTTATATCCGCAGCTTCGGTTGTATGTTTAGCCCCGGTACATTTTCGGCGCGATGTCACTCGACCAGTGAGCTATTACGCACTCTTTAAATGGTGGCTGCTTCTAAGCCAACATCCTGGTTGTCTGTGCATCATCACATCCTTTTCCACTTAACATACAATTTGGGACCTTAGCTGGCGGTCTGGGCTGTTTCCCTTTCGACTACGAACCTTATCACCCGCAGTCTGACTCCCGTTGATATTTATCTGGCATTCGGAGTTTGTCTGAATTCGGTAACCCGGGATGGGCCCCTAGTCCAAACAGTGCTCTACCTCCAGTAAACTCACAACGAGGCTAGCCCTAAAGCTATTTCGGAGAGAACCAGCTATTTCCAAGTTCGATTGGAATTTCTCCGCTACCCACAGCTCATCCAAACACTTTTCAACGTGTCCTGGTTCGGTCCTCCATTCAGTGTTACCTAAACTTCAACCTGGCCATGGGTAGATCACTTGGTTTCGGGTCTACTCCATCATACTATTTCGCCCTATTAAGACTCGCTTTCGCTTCGGCTCCATGTCTTCCACTTAACCTCGCATGATAAAGTAACTCGCCGGTTCATTCTACAAAAGGCACGCCATCACCCTCAAGGGGCTCTGACTACTTGTAAGCACACGGTTTCAGGTTCTCTTTCACTCCCCTCCCGGGGTTCTTTTCACCTTTCCCTCACGGTACTGGTTCACTATCGGTCACTAGGTAGTATTTAGCCTTACCAGATGGTCCTGGTAGATTCCGACGGAATTCCTCGTGTTCCGCCGTACTCAGGTGCTCTCTCTCGCCAACTTAGCATTTCGTATACAGGACTTTTACCTTCTACGGTCTAACTTTCCAGCTAGTTCTACTATACTTCGTCATACAATTTGTTGAGAGTCCTACAACCCCAATATGCAAGCACATTGGTTTGGGCTCTTTCCTTTTCGCTCGCCGCTACTAAGGAAATCGATTTTTCTTTCTCTTCCTACAGGTACTTAGATGTTTCAGTTCCCTGCGTTACCTCGCTTTCGCGTACCGCCCTTTTAAAAGCGGTGGGTTCCCCCATTCGGATATCTACGGCTCTTTGCTTACTTACAGCTCCCCGTAGCATTTCGTCGTTTGTCACGTCCTTCTTCGGCTCCTAGTGCCAAGGCATCCTCCGTGCGCCCTTTACTACTTAATCGTGTGTAGCTTTTACGCTTCGTTCTTTTCCTTGAACTCTTTGTGAATAAGTTTTACAACTTACTTACTTTTTTCTCGGTTTTGTAAATCTGTTTTTAATTTATAGAAAATTATTTTTGATCTAATATATATATTCAGTTTTCATTGTGCTTGAGTATTACTTGAACACTCAAAACTAAACGAATTATCAACGTATTCCTTATCCTTAGAAAGGAGGTGATCCAGCCGCACCTTCCGATACGGCTACCTTGTTACGACTTCACCCCAATCATCTGTCCCACCGTGACCGGCTCCCTCCTAAAAGGTTAGGCCACCGTCTTCGGGTGTTACAAACTCTCGTGGTGTGACGGGCGGTGTGTACAAGACCCGGGAACGTATTCACCGCGACATTCTGATTCGCGATTACTAGCGATTCCAGCTTCATGTAGTCGAGTTGCAGACTACAATCCGAACTGAGAATAGTTTTGTGAGGTTTGCTTACTCTCGCGAGCTCGCTTCTCTTTGTTCCTATCCATTGTAGCACGTGTGTAGCCCAAGTCATAAGGGGCATGATGATTTGACGTCATCCCCACCTTCCTCCAGTTTATCACTGGCAGTCTATCTAGAGTCCCCATCTTACTGCTGGCAACTAGATATAAGGGTTGCGCTCGTTGCGGGACTTAACCCAACATCTCACGACACGAGCTGACGACAACCATGCACCACCTGTATCTGTGTCTAACCAAAGGTCAGAACAACACAATCTCTTGTGTCCTCACAGTATGTCAAGACTTGGTAAGGTTCTTCGCGTTGCTTCGAATTAAACCACATGCTCCACCGCTTGTGCGGGTCCCCGTCAATTCCTTTGAGTTTCAACCTTGCGGTCGTACTCCCCAGGCGGAGTGCTTAATGCGTTAGCTGCAGCACTGATCTCTTATGAGACCAACACTTAGCACTCATCGTTTACGGCGTGGACTACCAGGGTATCTAATCCTGTTTGCTCCCCACGCTTTCGCGCCTCAGTGTCAGTTACAGGCCAAAAAGCCGCCTTCGCCACTGGTGTTCCTCCTAATCTCTACGCATTTCACCGCTACACTAGGAATTCCACTTTTCTCTCCTGCACTCAAGTTTAACAGTTTCCAATGACCCTCCACGGTTGAGCCGTGGGCTTTCACATCAGACTTATTAAACCACCTGCGCGCGCTTTACGCCCAATAATTCCGGACAACGCTTGCCACCTACGTATTACCGCGGCTGCTGGCACGTAGTTAGCCGTGGCTTTCTGGTTAGGTACCGTCTCTACTGTGTATAGTTACTACACAATCATTCTTCCCTAACAACAGAGCTTTACGAACCGAAATCCTTCTTCACTCACGCGGCGTTGCTCCGTCAGGCTTTCGCCCATTGCGGAAGATTCCCTACTGCTGCCTCCCGTAGGAGTCTGGGCCGTGTCTCAGTCCCAGTGTGGCCGATCACCCTCTCAGGTCGGCTATGCATCGTCGCCTTGGTAGGCCTTTACCCCACCAACTAGCTAATGCACCGCAAAGCCATCTCATAGTGTTAGCAAAACCAACTTTCAAACATCAACCATGCAGTTAATGCTGTTATCCGGTATTAGCTATCGTTTCCAATAGTTGTCCCAGTCTATAAGGCAGGTTCTTTACGTGTTACTCACCCGTTCGCCGCTAAGTTTTTCTAGTGCAAGCACCAGAAAAACTTCGCTCGACTTGCATGTATTAGGCACGCCGCCAGCGTTCGTCCTGAGCCAGGATCAAACTCTCCAAATAAATTTGTTAGCTTGATTAGCTCATTAAAAAGTTTTATAGTTTCTTTTTAAAACTGTCCTTTTTTGGAATTAACGTTGACTTAATTCGTTTAGTTTTCAATGTTCAAATCGTTGCGATTAACAACTTTTATATTTTAACATTTTTAAAATTCTTTGTCAAGTCTTTTTTAAAACTTTTTTAAAAAATGTTTTTTCATCTTCATCAGAAGACTTTAACTATTTTATCATTTCTTCGAATGTTTGTCAAGAAGTTTTTTTATTTTTTTAAAACTTTTTAACCGTTTACTTCGTTGAAATAATTGATGTTGTCTCTCTTCAAGACTTTTATAAGTTTATCATTTCTTTTTTATTTTGTCAAGAACTTTTTTATATTTTCTTAACATTTAATTATTAGAAATCTTATATTGTTCGTCTTCTTCTTGAGAAGACTTTTACTATTCTATCATCAGTCTTTTATTATGTCAATACATTTTTTAAAAAAACTGAGGAAAAGTTTCTTTTTTCCTCAGTTTAAGTCTTTCTATTAGTATACTATTTTCTTAATAAAGAGATATTTAGCTCTAATAATTGCTCTAAATCTACTGGTGATGGAGCTTGAGTCATTGGATCTGCTGCATTTGCAGTTTTAGGGAATGCTATTGTATCACGTAAGTTGTCACGTCCCGCTAATAGCATAACAAATCTGTCTAATCCTAATGCACATCCTCCGTGTGGTGGTACTCCATATTCAAATGCATCTAATAAGAATCCAAATTGTTCTTGAGCTTGTTCTTGAGTAAATCCTAATGCTTTAAACATTGATGATTGCACTTCTTTATCATAGATACGAATACTTCCTCCACCTAACTCATAACCATTTAGTACTATATCATATGCCTGTGCATATGCTTTTTCTGGTGCAGTTTCTAATAGTTCTACATCTTCTACTTTTGGCATAGTGAATGGGTGGTGAGCTGCACTGTAACGACCTTTTTCTTCATCATACTCTAATAGAGGCCAGTTTACTACCCATAGATAGTTATATTTATCCTTGTCGATTAAATCTAAATCAGCTGCTAATTTTTGACGTAGTGCCCCTAATGATGCGTAACATACTTTTTTACTGTCCGCAGCAAATAAGATAATATCCCCAACTTCTGCGTCTACACGAGCTACTAATTCTTGAGCTACTTCATCTGTAAAGAATTTAGCAATTGCCCCATTTAATCCTTCTTCTGTTACTTTAACCCAAGCTAATCCCTTAGCACCATAGTTTGCAACATATTTTCCTAATGCATCAATATCTTTACGAGAATATTGCTCTGCACATCCTTTAGCTACGATACATTTTACAGCTCCACCTTGTTCTACTGCATTTGAGAACACTTTGAAGTCTAAGTTTTTAACAAGATCACTAACATCTTTTAATTCCATTCCAAAACGAGTATCTGGTTTATCACTACCAAATCTTTCCATTGCTTCTTCATAATCAAGTCTTGGGAATGGTAATACTACATCAATTCCTTTTACTTCTTTCATTACATGTGCAATTAAACCTTCTATCATAGTAAGAATTTCTTCTTGTGACATAAAGCTCATTTCCATATCGATTTGTGTAAAATCTGGTTGTCTATCTGCACGTAAGTCTTCATCACGGAAACAACGAGCTACTTGATAGTATCTGTCAAATCCTGCAACCATTAATAATTGCTTAAATAATTGTGGTGATTGTGGTAAAGCATAGAATTCACCTGGGTGAACCCTACTTGGTACTAAGTAGTCACGTGCTCCTTCTGGAGTAGATTTAGTTAAAATTGGTGTTTCAACATCAACAAACATGTTGTTATCTAAGTAATCTCTTGTTGCTTTAGTAATTTTTGAACGTAATTGTAACACTTCAGCAAGTTCCGTTCTTCTTAAGTCAAGGTAACGATATTTTAGACGTAATTCTTCGCTTGATAAACTTGCATCATCTAATACGAATGGTAATGTTTTTGCTTTCGATAAAATTTCTAATTTATCAGCAATAACTTCTACTTTACCTGAAGCAATTTTCTCATTTACTGTAGATTCATTTCTTAATACTACTTCCCCTTCAATAGAAACTACGAATTCGTTTCTTAAAGTTCCTGCTAGCTCATGTAGTTCTGTATTTTTTTCCCCTGAGAATACACATTGAACAACACCCATTCTATCTCTAACATCGATAAAGATTAAGTTACCAAGGTCACGACGTTTACTAACCCAACCTTTTAATGTTACTTTCTTTCCTACATATTTTTCATCTATACGCCCAGCGTATTCCGTTCTTCCGTATGCGCTCATTATTTTTCTCCTCTCAATTTTTCTTGTAGATAATCAACTATATCTTCTAATTTAATTGTTTCTTGTTCAAATGATTTCATATCTTTTACGACAAGTGCCCCACTTTCTAGCTCACTTTGTCCAATTATTATAGAATATTTTGCATTATATCTATCTGCAATTTTCATTTGTGCTTTCATTTTCTTATCAAAATAATCATTTTGTACACTGTACCCAGCTAATCTTAAATCATTAGTAAGTTTAACTCCAGCATTAGAAGCATCTTCACCCATAGCTACCACAAAAACATCGATTGTATCATCTATAGGTAATTCAATATTTTCACTTTCGAGTGCTAATAATAGTCTCTCAATACTTAGTGCAAAACCAATACCTTTTTTATCTTCAGGCCCATCTAACAGTCTAATCAAACCGTTATAACGACCACCACCACAAAGTGTTTTTAATTCGACTTCCGGATTATCTATCATAATCTCAAATGCAGTATGAGTATAGTAATCTAATCCTCGAACTAAATTATGGTCAATTTCATATTTTACACCTAGCGCATCTAAGTGTTTAAGCACTTCTGAAAAGTATTGTTTAGATTCTTCACCTAAGTATTCTAATAATCTTGGTGCAGATTTAATAAGCTCATGTTCAGCATCAACTTTACAATCCAATATTCTCATAGGATTTTTATAAAGTCTATTATTACAATCCTCACAGAATTCATTTATTCTAGGTTCAAAATGCTTAACTAATGCTTCATTGTAGGCTTGTCTTTCTTCAGGATTTCCTAAAGAGTTGATACTAACTTTAATATTTTCAATGCCTAACATTTTATAAATGTTATAAGCTAAGCTAATAACTTCAGCATCGATTTTTGGGCTCTCCTCACCGATTACCTCAACACCATATTGAACAAATTGACGATAACGACCTTTTTGTTTTCTTTCATATCTAAACATCGGTCCAACATAGTATAATTTTTGTGGTTGAATAGTTTTAGCGAAAAGTTTATTTTCAATATATGAACGAACTGTTCCAGCTGTACCTTCTGGTCTTAACGTTAAAGATCTATTCCCTTTGTCCATAAAAGTATACATTTCTTTTTGAACTATATCTGTTGTATCTCCAACACCTCGACTGAATAATTCTGTTGATTCAAACATAGGTGTTCTTATTTCTTCATAACAGAAGTTTTTACTAATCTCTCTTAGTTTCCCTTCAATATACTGCCATTTAACACTTTCTTCTGGTAGTATATCTTGAGTCCCTCTTGGCATACTAATTACCATTTCTTTCTCCTTTCGATTTTTAATCATCCTGTGCATCCAATATAAATTAAAAATCGCCCCACATAGCTTTAAACTATATGGGACGATAACATACTTCGTGGTGCCACCCTAATTCATATCAGAATACCGATACCTTATTTTCTATTTATTAAATTTTACAAAAAGTGTTCTTTACTTTAATCATTAATATTTAATCTTTCAGCCTAAGGATTAAACTCTCTTTATATTAAAACATAAAGTAAAATTCTTTTTACTATATTTTGTCACGGTTCTTTTAAATATATTATACCAAACTTATATCCTTGTCAAGAAATTATTATACTTTTTATTTTTAAACAGTATATTTACCTATATTTATTAGATTATTTTTCTACAAAATTCAACATTAACAGTCACTAATTATTTCACCATAATATAACTTTATACTCCTTTTATATACATATTTCACGTAGTTAATTTAATTACTTATAATTTAATTCACTTGATTTTTTTTTCTTAACATTATACAATTAATTATAGTTAAAGACATTAAAGAAAGGAGCGTAGCTCTTTATGAAAAAAATAATCTCTATTTTAATGCCTATATTAGCGATTTTTTTCTTAGTAGGAGGAACATATTACTATCTTACTTCAGAAAATAAAAATTTTAAAGAAGAACATTCAAAATATATATCATTAATAAATGATTCTCATGATTTCAATTCTGGTTTAAAAGGTCTTGAGACACTAACTACTGAAAAAGCAAAAGAAACATTAAGAAATATAGATAACGAAATTAACATCGCTAGTGAATTAGTAAAAATTGATACAGCGTTAAACAATGCTAATATTGAAGAAGCACACGATCATCTAAAACATGCTAAAAAGCTTAATACAGGTCACATCTTTACTAAGGCTATCACTTACTTAGAAGAACAGTTAGAAAACTACGATAATGCTCTTATCGAAATTTTAAAATTAGACTCAACTTCTCCTAACTATGCGGATCAAGTGAAAACAATTTTAGCAAAATATGAATTTAAATACAGTGCGTTAAAAGACAAACTTTCAAATTCAGAAACTTCAGAATTAGAACAAGATCACAAAACTAATGTTACTAAGAAAGAAGAAGAGAAAAAGGAATTAGGTAATAAAGAAGATTCTAAAAATGAAAAATCATCTGAAAATAAAGGAAGCACTACTGGAAAACAAACTTCAACTGACTCTAAAAAGACATCTTCTATACCTAATACAAAAATCCACCCACAAATTATCGGTCAGCAAGTTCCAGAAACTTACAATACAATCCGATATACTCAAGAGGGATCAATAAGCAGAAGTATAATAGAAAATGAGCTAAAAGGTGATATTTCTAACTTTACAAATGAAGAAATAGATGCTGCAATAGCAAGTTATAATGCAAAAAATCAAGGATAGCAAATTGTATCCTTGATTCTTTTTATTTACAGATTTAACTCATGAGAAAATTCTAGCACCTAACTCTATAAAATAACTTTATTTTTCTACAGCGATAACTTCTATTTCTATATTACCACCTAGTGGTAGTGCCGCTACTTGAAATGCTGATCTAGCAGGAAGCACATCGTTAAATTGCTCTGCATAAACTTTATTCACTTCAGCAAAATCAGCAATATCTTTTAATAATACTAATGATTTCACTACATGGTTCATAGAGCTTCCAGCTTCTTCTAATACTGCTTCAATATTTTTGAAAACTTGTTTAGCTTCCTCGATAACTCCACCTTCAACAATCTTTCCAGTTTCAGGATTAATACCTAATTGTCCTGAACAGAAAATTAGATTTCCTACTTTATTAGCTTGTACGTATGGTCCTACTGCTTTTGGCGCTTTTGGTGTATTTACTTCTGTTATTTTCATTTAATAAATCTCCTTTATTTATATTATCATTTTTATATTAATTATTTAACGCTTGTTTTAAATCTTCGATTAAGTCTTCTGAGTCTTCTACTCCACAAGAAAATCTTAATAAAGTTTGTGTAACTCCTTGAGCTAACCTTTCTTCTTCACTCATGCATGCGTGAGACATAGTTGCTGGATGAGAAATTATAGATTCTACCCCTCCCAAGCTAATTGCATAAATCGGAATTTTGATTTTTTTAAGAAATGTTTTCAAATCATCTTGTTCGAAAAATTCAAACGAGAAAACAGCCCCTCCTGAGCTAGCCTGTTCTGTATGAATATCATAAAATTTACAACTTGTAAGATTAGGATAGTATACCTTTTTAATTTTATCTTGAGTTTCTAAGAACTTAGTAAGAATTTTCGCATTCTCTACAGATTTCTCCATTCGTAATCCCATAGTTTTCATTCCTCGTAAGATTAACCAGGCATCTTCTACCCCTAAAATACCACCGAAATTCTTTTGTAACAAACAAATTTCATTGGCGATTTCCTCATTATTCGTAACTGCACAACCAGCTGTAACATCACTATGACCGTTAACAAATTTAGTTAAACTCTCTATTACTATATCACATCCTAAATCTAAAGGCTTTTGATATAAAGCTGTCATAAAAGTATTGTCCGCAACAGTTTTTATATTATGTTTCTTAGCAATTTCTACTATCGCCTTAATATCTGATACCTTTAACAAAGGATTAGATGGAGTTTCGATATAAATCATTGTAGTATTATCTTTAATAGTAGCTTCTAATTCTTCTAAATTTTGATAATTAATAAAACTAACTTCTATTCCATATTTTTTCAAAATTTTTGAACTAAATTGGAATGTTCCTCCATAAACATCTTTGGGTAATATTATATGTTCCCCACAATTCAATAGCATCAATACAGTCGTTATTGCTGACATACCTGAAGCGAAAGCAAAACCAAATCTCGCTTTATGTAAATTAGCAACAGCTGCTTCCAATGCTAATATCGTTGGATTCCCGAAACGACTATACGAATACTTACCACAATCTTTATATCCTTCTTTTTGATCAAATGTAGTAACTTGATATTTAGGAATTGATGCTGCACCAGTATAATCATCTATTACAGGATATCCATGTAATAAATTAGTATTTACTCCTTTCATGAAATTATCCTCCTAATTTCCATTTATTTTTTACCTTGCAATTCAATTATAAAATATAATGAAGTATTTTTCAATATCTATAGTATTCGTTTTCATATTTTCTTTTTGTGTATTTTCACCTTATAAAATTTTAAATAAAAAAAGCTATAACTAGACATAAAAGTCTAATTATAGCTTTCTCATATTTCTAATTAAAGAACAACTACGTTAGCTGCTTGTGGTCCACGAGCACCATCTTCTACTTCAAATTCAACTTTATCGCCTTCTTTTAAAGTTTTGAATCCGTCTTTTTTAATGCTTGAGAAGTGAACGAAGATATCTTTTTCTCCTGCTACTTCGATAAATCCGAATCCTTTTTCCTCGTTAAACCATTTTACTGTACCTTGTTTCATAAGTTACAATCTCCTTTATATTTTTTTATTATCAATAATCAATCGTATTCTTGCTGTTAAAGATAATAAATAAAATAAATGTGATATTGTGTTATTCACTTAAAAAACTTAGAACCTGTATTACAATTTTTACTATATGTTTTATTGACTTTCTTCATTATACTTTATTTAAAAAGTATATGCAACTAATAAGACTTATAAAATAAAAAAGCCTTCCGGCTCTTTTATTAAAACTCTTCTTCTTCAGTTGAGATATTGAATTTCGATACAATTCCATCATTGTCAAAATCATAGACATCTTCAGTTTCTTCCATATCTTCTTCCTCAATTAGAGCGTCTACTTCATCATGGATATCCTCTTGTTCTTCATCTCCAAGTTCTTCAATATCATCTTCTTCATCAATTTCAAATTTTTGAACACTTGGTTCAACAAAGTTTTTAATGTCTTCAACAAATAAACTATCTCTTAATTTCCAGCTTCCATCTTCTACACAAACGAATCTTCCATCTAAGTTTAAATCAGTGTAGAAGTACGCAGCTTGCGCTGTAAATTCTTCATCATCAACATTTCTTAATGGTTTAATATAGTCTAGGAAATCATAAATATTTAATTTTTCAATTCCTTCTTCTACCATATATGCATAACATAAATCTATTAGTGACATTTCCTTAATTTTTTCTGTACTTAAATCTTTTAACTTTACCATTTATATTAGATTCCCTTCTTTTTTATTTATTACATTTTCTCTGGAGCAGATACTCCGATTAAGTCTAAAGCGTTTCTTAAAGTTATTTTAACGGCTGTAATTAATGCTAAATAACTTTGAGTTTGCTCTTTATTTTCAGTTATTACTTTATTATTATTATAGAATTTGTGGAAAGAACTTGCAAGACTTTGTAAATAATTACAAATTCTATGTGGTTCATAGTTTTTAGCTGCCTGTGCAACTATTTCTGGATAATATGCTAAGTTTTTCAGTAAGTCTACTGAGTACTCGTCAGTTAGCAATTCATAATCACAATTTTTCACATCGTATTCAGCTTGTTCTGCTGCTTGACGTAAGATTGAACAAATTCTAGCATGCGCGTATTGAACATAGTATAGTGGGTTATCACTTGATTGTTCTTTTGCTACTGCAAAATCAAAGTCTAGGTGACTATCTGCACTTCTCATCACTAAGAAGTAACGAGCAGCATCAGCTCCTACTTCATCGATTAAATCACGAAGTGTAATTGCCTTACCAGTTCTCTTACTCATTTTCACAACTTCACCATTATTAAGTAGTTGTACCATTTGCATAATTAACGCTTCTAATTGATCTGCTTTATACCCCATAGCTACTACACTAGCTTTAAGTCTAGCTACATAACCGTGGTGATCTGCACCAAGAACATCTAATAATAAATCAAATCCACGATCTAATTTATTTTTATGATACGCTATGTCACTAGTTAAATATGTTAATGAACCATCTGCTTTAATTAATACACGGTCTTTATCATCACCTGTACCTAGAGCTGTTGTTTCCAACCATAAAGCACCATCTTTTTCATAAACAAAACCCTGTTCTCTTAAAGATTCTAATGCTTTATCTACAAGACCTTTTTCATATAATGATTTTTCACTAAAGAACACGTCGTACTCTAATCCAAAATCTCCAAGATCTTTTTTGATATTTTCCATTTCATATGCAACTGCGTACTCACGAATAAACTCATTTAAGTCTTCTCTTTCTAATAATGAATCTCCAAATTCATCTTTTAGTTTTTGACCTAGAACTTTAATATCTTCACCGTGATATGCATCTTCTGGCATCTGTGCATCCATACCTAATGCTTGTTTATAACGAACAATTGCAGAAATAACTAAGTTGTTAATTTGATTTCCTGCATCGTTGATATAATACTCACGAGATAAATCATATCCTGATTTTTTCATTATTCTTGCTAATGAATCAGAATATGCAGCATTTCTAGCATGCCCCACGTGTAATGTTCCAGTTGGGTTAGCTGATACATACTCTAAAAGAACTTTTTTACCTTGTCCAATGTTGTTTTCACCATATTTAAAATCGTCTTCTAAGATTTTCCCAACAACACTACCCAGACTTGATTTTTTAACGAAAAAGTTAATAAATCCTGGCCCAGCTATTTCAATTTTTTCTACCGCTTCATCTTCTTCAATATTGCTGATTATTTCCTCGGCAATAACTCTAGGATTTTTACGTAAAACTCTTGTTAATTGCATCGCTACATTTGAAGAAAAATCTCCATTATCTGTGTTTTTTGGAGTTTCTACATGAATATCTACTCCATCAATTTCTAATTTGGCTAAAGAATTTTGTATTAATTCTACTATTTTATTTTTCACCAAAAATTCCTCCTAATTACCTACTAAATGTTTTTCACTAATATTTTCAATTTATTTTGCTGTTTGTCATTTTTTCCGAAATATATATTGTACACTATCTCAAATAAAGTAAAACTATTTTTTGCCATCTTACTTATTTTTACAAGTTGTGTCTCCAATTTCATCTGACCATATTGTGTACTATAATCATTACTTGTTTTCGTATATGCTAAGTACATTTTTGAATCGTCTTTTTCTATACTAACACTTTCTTTTATTTTGTCAATAAAAATCTCTATTTTTTTGTTATTTTTATCACTATAAGTTATTTTGTCACTTGTGGCTTCTTCAATATGTATCCCCACATGAGAATCTTCATGGATTTTTTCAGCATCAACATATGTTGTTATTTTAATTTTACTATTCATTAATACTTTCTAATTCCTCTTCAATTTCTAACCAAGAATTATTTAATTCATCAACTTCTTCCGTTAATTGTTTTAGTTTTTCATTAAACTCTTGTGTTTTTATCATATCAGTATAGACCTCTTCTTTTGCAAGTTCATTATTAACCGCTAGTATTTCTTCTTCCAAACTTTCGATCTTTTCCATCAACTCATCACGTGTTCTTTCTAGTTTTCTTACACGACGCTTAGTTTCTTTATCTAATATATAATTATTAGTTTCTTTTGTTTCAACAACCTCTACTTCTTTATTCGTTAATTGTTGAGCTATTCTCTCTTGCTCTCTTTTTTCTAAATAATAATCATAATTTCCTAAATACATATTATGACCATTATCAGTAATATCTAATACCTTATTGGCTATCTTATTAATAAAATACCTATCGTGACTTACAAATACAATAGTTCCTTCATAATTTTTAAGAGCTTCTTCTAACACCTGTTTACTAGTAATATCAAGGTGGTTAGTCGGTTCATCTAATATTAATAAATTATTCTTTTCTAACATTAGTTTAGCTAGTTGTAATCTCGCTTTTTCTCCACCAGAAAGATCTCTTACTATCTTAAGAACATCATCACCTCTAAATAAGAATCTACCAAGAACGGTTCTCACTTCCGCTTCTTTCATTAAAGGATACTCATCCCAAAGTTCATTTAATATCGTTTTTGAAGATTCAAATTCTGCTTGTTTTTGATCGTAGTATCCTAGCGACACTTTGCTACCATATTGAACATTTCCAGCAATTTCTTTTTGTCTCTTCGCTATTGTTTTTATTAAAGTAGATTTTCCTATACCATTTCTTCCAACAACAGCTATTCTATCTCCTTTATACACAGCAAGATTATAACTTTGACCTACTTTAGTTCCATTATAACCAACTTGTAAATCGCTAATTGTCAGAACATCACGACCACTTTGTTCTTTAATTAAGAACTCTATCCCTGCTGCTTTATCATCTTTTTTCGGATTATCTATAAGTTCCATCTTATCTAATACTTTTTGACGACTCTTAGCCATCTTACTAGTTGATGCTCTAGCAATATTTTTCTGAACAAATTCTTCTAATTTCTTTATATCTTTTTGCTGACTAGTATATTCTTTTAGTTGTTTTTCATAATCTTCTTCATACTGTACTAAAAACTTAGAATAGTTACCTACATATTTCTTAAGCTTACCAAATTCTAAGTTGTATACAACATTAACAACTTTATCTAAAAAATATCTATCGTGACTTACAATTACTATTGCACCATTGTATGATGATAAATAATTTTCTAACCATGCTACATTTTCCATATCAAGGTGGTTAGTCGGTTCGTCTAGAACTAGCAAATCAGGCTCACTAAGTAACAATTTCGCCATAGATAGCCTTGTTTTCTCTCCACCTGAAAAAGTACTAATTTTCTTATTAAAGACTTCTTTTGTAAAATCTAATCCATAAAGTACACTTTCTATTTTACTCTTGTAATGATAATCCTTATGAGTTAATACTTCATTTTGTAACCTATCAAACTTATTAAGTAATGCTGGATCATTCTCAATATTTTCCGGAGTTAACTCAAAAGACAATTTCTCTAATTCTGCTTCCAAAGTAATTATCTCATCAAAGCAAGTAATCATTTCTTCATAAATCGACAAATCTTCTCTCACGATAAATTCCTGTGATAAATATCCAACTGTCGTATTTTTTGAAATGGTTCTTTCTCCACTATCGAAACTAATTGCTCCTGCTATTATTTTTAATAAAGTACTTTTCCCCGCACCATTTCTTCCTACTATTGCAACTCTATCCTTATCATTGATTTCTAATTTCACATTCGAAAAAATTTCATTTACTACAAAATTCTTCGTTATATTATTTAGCTGAATTAACATAGTTTCTCCTTTCTTTCTTATTTTTTACTTATTTTCAACAAAAATCTTATCGAAATTGTTTATAACTAAAATATTATACCATATTTTTAGTTTTTAAGCTAATAATTATAGTTACCATCTTGAATAATTTAAATCAATTCTCAATCGATAACATTTATCAATTAAGATCTATTTATTTTCCTCTCGTAATTATAATTTAGAATATAAAAATTATGTTAATTTATTTATTCAATAAATTTATATTTTTTTAATTTTTCAGCATATCTTTTATCAAAATAGAAAAATATTTTTTATATCATCTTTCAATATTTTAAACCTTTAAAATTAAATTTATAATATAATTCTTATAGATTATTGTTACCTTTTTATATAAATGTTATAATACAAATGTATAATAAAATTATAGAATAAGGAGGATTCGTTCATGAAACCAAAAAAATTATTATCAGTCCTTATGGCTGCTGGATTAGCATTTACTGCTGTTGGATGCAGTAGTTCATCTAATTCAACTTCACAAAATTCAAATCAACCAGCTGACTATGTAGCTGGAGTATCACTAGATAAACCAATAAAAGTAGATAAAGAAGCAGGTACTATTACTGTTCTTACAAAAATTAACGGTAAATACTTCGATGAAGCTACAAGACATAACTCTGTAGAACAAAGTGGTACAAATGGTGCAAAATCAATTTTTACAGCATTTGCTAAACCAGAAGAATTCTACAACGCTTTAATTGAAATTGGTGCAAAACCTGGAAATAATATGAATCCAAATAATGCAACTACTACTCACGTAGAAGGAACTCCAATCAAAGCAGAAATTACTTGGAATGGTGCCAAGAAAAAATATGATATCAATGAAGTTGTAAAAGATAGTAATGGAAAACAAATTGATTTCCGCTTCGGTGGTAACTTAGAGCGTGCAATCGACAAAAACACAGGATGTTTATCTTGTCTAGATAGTTGCCCAGTTGGAATTATCTCAAATACTACTTACACTTATGGGGCTGTTGAAACTCGTAAAGAAGTGAAATTTACTGGTAATGAAGATATTTTACCAGAAGACGGAACTTATGCAGCAGTAATTTACAGCATCAAAAAATAATAATTAGCTATATTAATTATTACAACTACGTAAGATGTTTATATATATTCACAATAGCATATAAATATTTAATTTTCTTTTATAAAAACCCCTCAAATATTTATATACTATTAAAGGAGCGACTCTATAAATTATAATTTCTCAAAAATTATAAATTTATGTCGCTCCCCTATTTATGATACAAGGAGAAAATAAATGAAACGCTTAAGATTATTATTCTATTTCACAAGTGTTGGTATAGCTGTTGGTTACTTCTTCGCATTCTTACTGTTCTTCTTTACACAGTTTGAAATGCTAGCCGATCAAAGTCTTGTAATTTTTGTTTGGACTGTTTACGGTATAATGACAGGATTATATTTTAAACGTATCAATCGAAAATACACATTCTTCATTATAGAAGCTATTATACTTCTTATGGCTATATTTTCTGGTAAAACTAAAACTTTACTATATATAGCTCGTGAAGTGCTACATGCTGGATCACTTAATCAAATTAGAACTCCGTTCATCATTGGTATTATTATTGTTAACTTAATAAACCTTTATATTATTCTAACACTATCTAAATACCAAAAAGTTTATACTAAAGACGAACTTAAAGCACTAAAACAAACAGAAGTAAAACTTAGTGACTTAAGAGAAGTAGATCCAGAAGAAGAGAAAAAATTAAAAGCACAACGTAAAAAAGTTAGATACATTACCCTTGCTTGCTTCGCAATCTTCTTTGTAGTTTATTTCACAGTACCAAGTTTTAAAACTGGTATTAACACAGCATTTGCCACTCTATCACAATTCGATACAAATGCAGTAATCGAATATTTACGTGGATGGGGAGCTTGGGCTGCCGTTGTTTCTGGAGTACTTATGGTTCTTCAATCAATCGCCGCTCCTATTCCAGCATTCTTAATCACATTGTCTAACGCAGCAATCTTCGGTTGGGTTGCTGGCGCTGCTTTATCTTGGTCTACAGCTATGCTTGGAGCAGCACTGTGCTTCTATATCGCCCGCGGACTAGGACGTGATGTAGTAGAAAAACTTACAAGTAAAGGGGCAATGGCTAGTATCGATGTATTCTTCGAACGATATGGAGACAAAGCTATCCTTATCTGTAGATTATTACCATTCGTATCTTTCGACTTTGTTAGTTACGCAGCAGGTTTAACAAACATGAGTTTCTGGAGATTCTTTATAGCTACAGGTGTTGGACAATTACCTGCAACTATCGTTTATTCATATGTAGGTGGTACATTATCAGGTGGTGTTAGAAACTTATTTATCGGATTAATGTGTTTATTCGCATTATCAATCGTTATCGGAATCATGAAAAAAATCTATAACGACAAACATAAAAAAGAAGAAGAACTTAGTTCTGCTTCTAACTAAATAGTAAAATAAACAAAAGCAACTAGAGATAAAACATTCACCTCTAGTTGCTTTTATACTATTAAATATCTATTCCTTTTTGACTCAACTGTCTCATAAAGAAGAATTTTTCTGTACAAATTTCTACCTCATTATCTGTAGTTAGTCTGTTATCAATATAAACATCTATTCCATCTACTACATATTTTGAATACAATTGTGCATCAAATTTATCAGCCATCGAAACCACGACAGCTCTATCTACTCTCCCACCTCAACAAAACTGTTGAAACAGAGATACTAACACGTGTTTTTTATTTTTCTCATTTAATAATTTTTTCGCTTGATCATTAATTGTAATTTTCATTTTCTTCTCCTATTCTACTCTATTGCTTCTAGAGCTTCTACCATGTTTACTTTTTTTAATTTTTTATGCATTACTATCATTACTACTATAATAATCAATTTTGTATTAATTAAGCAGTGATTCCCACTTGGTTAAAATATTTCATAAATAGGAATTTTTCTACACCTATTTCTACATTTTCTCCTATATTTAATCTATAGTCAATATAAACATCTATTCCATCTACTACATATTTTGAATATAATTCTTTATCGAATTTGCTTGCTATCGAAACCCCGATAACTTTATTTACTCCACCACCTCAACAAGATTGTTGAAATAACGATACTAATATATAGTTTTTATTCTTTTCTTTTAATAATTTTTTCGCTTCGTCATTTATTATAATTGCCATTTCTTTCTCCTATTCTACTCTATTGCTTTTAGAGCTTCTACCATGTTTACTTTTTTTAATTTTTTATGCATTACTATCATTACTACTATTGTAATTAATACTGTTATTCCAGACGCCAATAAATACACAACTAATGGCACTTTACTACTAAACATCATATCACGACCCGCTAGTTCCAATATTATTTTCAAGTACATCCTATAGCCAAGATAGTTACCTAAGATAATACCTACTGCACTTAAGTAAAAAATTTCTCTAAATACATAAATAGTCACTTCACTTGGATAAAATCCAAGAACTTTTATCGTCGATAATTCTCTTATTCTCTCTGAAACATTTACATTTATTAAATTATATAATACTACAAGCGCTAACGTTAAAGAACAAATTACCATTACCGCAACTATAATATCAATCCCTTTTATAAAATTATCCAATATCTCTTGAATTTTTGAATTATCGCTTATATTTACTATATCCTTATTATTATGTAAGTTACTTACTACATTTTCTACAGTTTCTTTTCCACCTGTAGTTTGTACTAAAAATGTATTATCTTTATACTGTTTATTAAACACAGATTCATAATAATCTCTATTAATATATATTGTATGTCCAAAGTAATTTTTATTGATCTCTCCTACTGTGAGTGTATATTCCTTATTATTTACAACGACAGTAAAATTATCTCCTTTATTCAACTTGTGTAAGTATGCCAATTTTTCACTAACTACAGCTCCATTTTCAGGTATATTTATATTTTTATCACCACCGTCTTTCAAAGTAATATAATCTTTATAATCATTTTTATCGACTGTTATTAACTGTGCAGAGTCTATAATTTCATTATTACTCTCAAAAGTTGCAAGTTGAATATTTACTTTTGTATTAGCTTTAACATTATTGTCCTCGCTAATCTCTTTTTGTAGTTTTTCTACACTTACACTATCTATATACGGATTATAAGTAGCTGCTATATCTACCTTATTAATAACTTTGAATTGTTCATTAGAAATATTTATTACTCCATAACGAATACCAAAACCTATAAACATAAGAGTCAGACATCCTGCAACTCCAAATATCGTCATTAACATTCTAATTTTATAACGGAAAATATTTCTAAAGGTTACCTTCCTTAAAAAGCTAAGTCTTGACCAGATAAAAGGTACTTTTTCTAAAAATATCCTACTTCCTTTACTAGGTGCTTTAGGACGTAATAAGTACGCACTTTTCTCTCTAAGATTCTTTCTTAAAGGTATATAAATCGCTAAACTTATACATCCTAATGAAATAACAAAAGCTGCGATAAGTATACTTGGAGTGTATACAATTTCTGGTGTATTAAATGTGAAAAATCTTGCATATGAATTATAAATTATAGGCACTATAACTAAGTATGCTCCAATTATCCCAAAAATAGTTCCTATTAAAGTAGATAAACCTCCATACACAAAATACTTTTTAGAAATTTGGTAATTACTGTATCCCAACGATTTAAGAGTACCGATGTTTATTCTATTTTCATCAATCATCCTAGTTAAAGTAGTTAGTGAAACTAAGATTGATACTACGAATAAAAATATAGAAAAAACATTTGCAACAAAAGTTAAACTACTTGCAGAATCTATAAACTGGGCATAATTTTTTAACCCTCTAATATTCTCTACTGAAAACTTTGGATAACTTTCTTCTTTAAGACTTATTCTTGCTATATTCAATTGTTTTTTGTTTTCATCAATCTCTTTTTGAGCTTTATTTAGTTTTTCTATTTGCTCATTGTAACTTTTACTATCAACATTTTTTAATAATTCTATTTTTGATTTAACAGCATTTAGCTGGTCTTGGGCTTGATTTATAACCTTCTCATTTTCATTTAATTTTTTATTATTTTTCTCTAAATAACTTTTCTCATCAATATTCTGTTGAACTTTTAATTTCTCAATCAAATTATCTCTTGTTTTATTAACCTCAGTTATATAATCTTTATCACTATATTTATAATTAATATTTTTTAATTTAATATTGACACCACTAACATTTTCAAATTTAAAGACATTTTTCTTCACATACCCGAAATATTCTTTATTAGCTAGATTATTATTCGATACTTCTATATGATCCGCACCTTGTACAAAACCTACCACTCTAAATTTAAATTGTTTCAAAGTATTACTATCATTATTACTTGAATCGAAAGAAATTTCATCACCGATTTTATAACTACCTTGAAGTGATTCTACTAAAGCTATTTCACTTTCATTATTAGGTAAAGCCCCCTCAACAACCTTAGGTATAACTAATTTTTCAGGTATAGACTCAACATTTACAAATTCATTACTATTTGTGATTTGTAATTTTTTTATATAATAACTCTCACTTATATCAATATTATCCATATCATTGATAAGTTTCATATCCGATTCGTTGATACCGTAATTATGACTTACTCTCAAATCATACATCTTATGGCGCTCTATATGTTTATTATAAGTATTTACCATTGCAGGTGAAGTTTCTTTCAAACCTACAAATATAAAAACTCCTAGAAACATTATTATCATTATCGATATGAATTTTGACTTAGTCCGTGAGACTTCTCTTAATATATCTCTATTTATTGCTTTCATAATACTACCACTCTATCTCATCTATACTTTTAGGATTAGTATTTTGTGTTACTCTTTTTACTCTAGCATCATAGATTTCTATTACTTTATCAGCTGCTTCTGCAATGGAGCTATTATGAGTAATAATAATAACTGTTTTCTTCTCATCAACACTATATTTTTTTAATATATTTAATATATTTTTTCCAGTTTTATAATCTAAAGCTCCTGTCGGTTCATCACAAAGTAATAGTTTAGGGTTCTTAGCTATTGCTCTGGCTATAGCAACACGCTGTTGCTCACCTCCAGAAATTTGCGAAGGAAAATTATTCAATCTATTTTCTAAACCAACAAGCTTCAATATTTCAATTGCATCTTTTGGCTGTTTTACTATTTGTTCTGCCAATTCAACATTTTCTAAAACAGTTAAATTTGGAATTAAGTTATAAAATTGAAATACAAATCCTATATCTTCTCTTCTATATTTTGTAAGCTCATCTTCACTTAACCCAACGATTTCTTTTCCAAAGACATTAATAGATCCTTCACTGGCATTATCCATTCCACCTATAATGTTCAACAATGTACTTTTTCCAGCCCCACTGGGACCTAAAATTACTACAAACTCTCCTTCATTAATGTCAAAACTAATGGCATCATTAGCTATAACTTTGTTACTATCTTCACCATATACTTTAGAAACATCTTTTACAATTATTTTTTGCATAGTATTTCTCCTTTATTCCTATAATATAATTATATCACATATTATTTAATGTTTTAACTTAACCGCTTACTCTTAAACTTCCCTACTAAACAAATTTCTTTACAGTAAAAAAATTTAGTATTATAATATCGTAGACTAGTAAATTTTTACTGAAATTTCTGATTACAATAGAAAGGAGAATATATGCTAAACATTTATGAATATCCAACATGCTCGACATGTAGAAAAGCAAAAAAACTTTTAACTGAAAATAATATTGAAGCAACATACTACAATGTAAAGGAAAAAACACCTACAGTAGATGAATTTAAAAAAATAATCGAAACATTCGACTTACCGCTAAAAAAATTATTTAATACTAGCGGTCTGGTTTACAAAGAACTAGGATTAAAAGATAAGTTGGCTACATTATCTCTTGATGAAGCACTTCAACTACTTCACGAAAATGGAATGTTGATTAAACGTCCACTTGCCTTTGATTTTAAAAATGACATTCTATTATTAGGATATAAAGAAGACATTTGGGAAAAAGCCCTTTTATAAAAAAATTATTAAATTATCTATTGATATTTATAAAAAATAATGTTATAATAGTCGAGATGTGAAAACATTAAATTACGATGTTCCTCTGTTAATCAAGCATTAATAAAGAACATTTTGTAAAAAAAGGAGAAAGAATAATGAGCAAAATCATTGAAGCGATTACTAAAGCGCAATTAAGATCAGACATTCCTGAATTCAAAGCTGGGGATACAGTAAGAGTACACGTTCGTATCGTTGAAGGTGGACGTGAGCGTATCCAACAATTCGAAGGAGTAGTTATCAAACGTCGTGGTGGAGGAATCTCTGCTACTTATACTGTACGTAAAATTTCAAACGGTGTTGGTGTTGAAAGAACATTCCCTGTTCACACTCCAAAAGTTGAAAAAATTGAAGTTGTACGTAAAGGTAAAGTTAGACGTGCTAAATTATACTACCTACGTAACTTACGTGGTAAAGCTGCTCGTATTAAAGAAGTACGATAATAAGAAAAAGCTTAAAAGCCCTATTACATCAGTAACGGGGCTTCTTTTTTTTTACTTTAATCATGTTTTGACCATGTTTATCAAAATTCATAATTTTACCCTAATTCTATTATTATCTTCAACACCAGCCAATACTATCAACAAAGAATATTAGAACAAAAAGAACTAGCTACTCACAATAGCTAGTTCTTAATATTTTATAAGTCTAATTTATAATCGTCTGCTTTTACGAATCCTTTTTTCTCCATATAGTAATATACTACATATGAGATTATTGCTGGTAAAATAAAGTGTAATAACAAAATTTCAATTAATAATACCGAATGAGAAACATGATTAGACATTGTTTGCCATGTCATAAGTTGTCCTACCAGTCCTGATGTTCCCATTCCACCGCCAGCAGGGTTATTTTCCATTCTACAAACAATTGTAGCAATAGGTCCTAGTATTGCACTAGCTACAATCGGCGGAATCCATATAACGGGTTTTCTCATAATATTCGGAACTTGCAGCATAGATGTTCCTAATCCTTGAGCAAAAAGTCCATTCCAACGATTAGCTTTGAAACTTATTACTGCGAATCCAACCATTTGTGCTGCACAACCTACAGTTGATGCACCAGCTGCTATTCCAGATAATCCTAAAATAATCGACAACGCAGCAGAGCTTATAGGTAATGTCAAAATTATTCCCATAACTACTGATACAACTATCCCCATGATGAATGGTTGAAGTTCCGTCGCTTCTCTAATAAATGTACCTAAGATTTTCATACCTTTAATCAAGTAAGGTCCTGTGAAATATGAAACTATCGCACCTATTATAATAGTAATGAATGGAGTAACTATTATATCAATCTTTGTCTTACCTGAAACTAATCTACCAATCTCAGCTGCTATAACAACAGAAATAAATGCTCCTAGCGGATCACCAGATCCTGTAACAATTAATTTGCCTTGTTCTACTAGATGATTCGTCCCAAGATTAGAACCAAAAGCACCTAGGAAACCTACTACACCTGAAGCCAAAATTACTAACTTAGGTGCTTTTAAGGCATGCGCTACCCCTATACCAATTACCGGCCCTGTTAAAGCCATTGAAATTGTAGCTACAACAATAAGAAAACTAGATAGTGCACCACTTAAATTTATAGCAATTTGTTTAATAATTAATCCAATAATTAACGTACAGAATAAACCTAATGCCATGCCATTTAAAGCGACTATAAAGTATCTATGAAACAACTTTGATAATAAATTATTTTTATTCATATCAAACTCTCCGTATTTAGTAAAGATTCTTTTGCACTTATTGTGCTTAACTACTATTATAACTCATTTTTTCTTATTTTTCTCTAAAAACGTTCCCAAAAAAAAGAAAAAGGCTTAGGTAATTTTACCTAAACCTTTTTTAATATTTTCTATTATTATGCTGAAGCTCCGCTTGTTGCGTCTGCTGCTGGCGCTGCTGCTGCAGGTGCTGCCGCATGACCGTGTCCAGCATCTGAAGCTCCACTTGTTGCATCTGCTGCAGGTGCAGGTGCTGCTGCATATCCGTGACCTACTGGTACTCCATTTTTAACTAATGATTGACCAGTTTGTTTTAGGTACCAGTCAACGATTGGTTTGAAGTCTAAGATATATTCATTGATACCAGCGTATTTTCCGTTTTTATCGTACATTGCTTGATAGTTGTGCACTACGTATTTGTCTGGTCCGTGAGTTGGTACGTGTGTACGGAATACATCGATTTGTCCTGAACGTAGTAATCCTACTAACCAGTTTACACTCTTTTGTATTCTCTCTGGCTGATCTGGGTGAACTGCTGCTAATGAGCATCCAACTTGTCCAGGACGACGTTTTGCAAGCATTTCATAATCTTCTTTGTTGTAGTTGTAGTATAAGAATTGGTTATTACTATCAGCATAAGTTAATTCCATTGGCATAGAGTTTAAGAAGTAGTTAAGTTGGTCTACTGTTAAGAGACCACGGTCAAGTTTAACATATGTATCTCCAGATACAGCATTAACTTTCTCAGCTGCTAATTCAAGCCAGTTATCATCATTCATATCAACACCTTCAACTGTTGTATCACATTTTCCACTAGCTGTTAAGTCTTCTTTTGGTGTTGGTTTTCTTTCTGCTAATGATTGAGCTACTGTAGCAAATTTAACGAATTTAGTTAAGCACATACGTAAGTATCCTACTGTACGATCATCAACTAAGTTACCTTCCGCATCGAAAGCTTCTTTAGCTTTACCTAAAAGGAACTCATGTCCTGGGAATACAATCGCGTTTACACCTGGAGCGTCTAAGATTTGACGTAAGTGTAATTGAGCACGAGATGATCCTTGATCATAGTATGAAGCTCCAAGTACCATTACTGGTTTATTTTCAAGTGGGTGTAATTCGAATGATAACCACTCTAATGCACTCTTAAGTGATGCAGTAATTGTGTGGTTGTGCTCAGGTGTAGCGATGATAACACCATCAGCTTGTAAAATTTTACGGTTCATTACTAATAAATCTTTGTTTTCTCTTGAATGATCTTCATCTTGGTTAAACATTGGTAAGTTAGTAATGTCTAATAATTCTAAAGTGAATAAATCTTTATATTCTTTTGCTATAAATTCCATTAATTTGCGGTTATAAGAAACTTCCGCGTTTGAACCTACGATTCCTACTAATTTCATGTGTCTACACTCCTATCCTATTTTAAATCTTCCCAAGAGAAGTTTTCTAATTCTTTTTCAGCTAATTTATGTGCATTAATTAATTTTTCAGTAATTTTAATGAATAATAAGAAATCAGCAAATAAGCTATCTAATTTAGCTACTGTTTCTGGGTTAGAAATATCTCCAGCTTCATCAAAAGCTTGTAAAGAATGTCCTAATAAGAACTCAGAACTTGGCATTACACGTGCTTTAACTTCTGGTGAATCCATCATTTGACGTAAGTGAGCTTGTGCACGAGATGAACCAAGAGTTCCGTATGAAGCTCCTGTTAACATTACTGGTTTGTCAAGTAATGGGTGAATTCCATAAGATAACCAAGCGATTGCACTCATTAATGATGCAGGTACTGCGTGGTCATACTCAGGTGAACTGATGATAACCCCATCAGCTGCTTCAATTTTAGCTGCAATTTCTTTAACTCCTTCAGGTAATTCTTTATTAGCTGGTTTGTTGAATAAAGGAAGATCTTTAATTTCAACTAATTCGATGTCAGCTTTACCTGCAAAATGTTTTTGAATATATTGTAAAAGTTGGCGGTTTGTAGATTTTTTAGAGTTTGTACCAACTAGACCAATTAATTTTACCATGTTTTTGTTTCCTCTCTCTTTTTTTGTACTATCTACTTTATTTGTATCAAGATTTTCTTGTCTTGTTTTTTTAACATTTTTTTTGTTTTTTACTTCAGCCACTTTAATAGAGCCTCCTTAAATTAATAGTATTTTCAGTATTCTTCAAGATATTATCAGCTAACATATTATTTTATCTAGCACTCCGCTTGTATAATAGATTTTACCTTCAATTGTTACAACAACACCTTCTATATCAGGTAAATTATCTATTTCATCCATAATATCTTCAACATTTTTTCCAAATAGTCTTGTCGTCCAAATTTCTCCATCCACTGAGGCTGTTGAAATTATAGACAAACCTGCTACATTTGTTTCAACGGGATAACCAGTTTTCGGATTCAATATATGATGATAAGTTTTTCCGTTTTCTGTGTAATTACGTTCATAAATACCAGAAGTTACAACAGATTGATTTTTTATACCTATAGTAAATAAGTGATTCCCTCTAGGTTCCACAGGATTTTGAATACCTATGCGCCACATTAAATCTGGATTATGCTTAGCATCACCAAATGTTAACACGTTTCCACCTAGATTAATTAATCCCGCGTCTACACCTCTTTTTTTCAAATATTCAATCATTAAATCAGCAATATACCCTTTTGCTACGGCACCTAAATTAATAGCCATACCTTTCTTAGCAAGATAGACAGATTGTTCTTCTTCATTGAGAATTATTTGATTAGGATCTGTTATTTCTAATAGACTATCAATTTCTTGTTTTGTTGGAACCTTGACATCATTAAATCCTATTCTCCATGTCTGCACAATTGGTCCAATAGCTATGTTTAAAAAGCTATTAGGCGCACAGCTGTGAAGTTTTCCAATTTTTATCAAATCAAATAAATCTGGATGAACTTTGACAGCTTTAATACCTGCATTATGATTTACAACCATAAGTTCAGAACTATCATCGTTTGCACTAAATCTATGCTCATACATCTTTAACATTTCCACAGCATCATCTAAAATATTTTCAGCATCAATGCTATCAAAAATAAGAATATCTATATGAGAACCCATTAATTTTAAGGTCTTTCTTCTTAAATTCATTTTTTTTACACCTTACAATAAAAAATTTATTTGCTTAAGATAACTAAATATGTTGTATACATCTACAAGAAACCTGTTATTAAAAGACAAAGTAATAATAGATAATTAATACTTTAATTACATTATATAACAGAAATAACTTCAAATCAACAAAATATTTCACTCATAAAGACTGACTTAATACCAATTTTCATTAAAAAACACAATAAAAATTAACTGAGTTTATATTTCTTTATATAAAAAATCTACAAATATAAACAGATATATACAGTAAAGAAACCTGAAAACCTTTAATTTATTAGATTTTCTTAAACTTTATATTTTTATTTAATTTACTAAATTTAAAATATTATAAAATTATAAAAATACAAATATAAGTTTTAAAAAAATATATTTACATCAAATTATTTCATATTTTCATTGATTTTCAAAACTAATTAAATACTAACTTCTTTATTAAATTGATTTTCTCTTGATATACTAATAATATCCTTCTGCACAAAATTTTCTATTTCCGTACTATATTTCAAATTTTAATGCATATCAAATATCATCAGTAAACTTTTCCCTTTCAAATAGCCCATAAAACTTGAAACACTGTATTTCGGCGGTATTGATAGTAGCAAATGTATATGATCTGGCATTATATGTCCCTCTATTATTTCTACACCTTTATACTTACATAGTCTCTTTATTATACTTACTATATCTCGTTTATATTGATTAAATTCTATTTTTCGTCTATACTTAGGTGTAAATACAATATGGTATTTACACAACCACTTTGTATGCGATAAACTATTATGTTTATTTGCCATAATTAAAATCATCCTTTCTTTATTTTAGAGCTTGAACTACTCTTATTTTATCAAGAAAGGATGATTTTTCAATTGTTTAACTTTTATCTCGCACCCGCATAGCGGGTGGTTTTTTGTTTCGGAGACTTCGCCTCCTCAACTGGCTAGAATCATTAATTAATATATAATAAATGCTTTCTATAATAAAACATAAGTACAACGCTTTATCTATTCTAATTTCACACTATCAGATTAAACTTCAATAATTAACATTATCCATTATCCATCATTTTTTTATTCCCCTCTTATAAATCATTATCCCTACAAGAGTCCACACTAATAATATAATTAGAGACGGTAATCTTAATACTGCAGGAGAAAATGGGAATAATAATAGAAAAATAAAACTTATTGAAACCATTAAAGAAAGAAAACATAATATTTTATTTATCTTTTCATCAGAATATTTATAACTCACATAGCTTACATATCCATAAGCAACAGCCGCTAAAACACTAGATATGTCTACTATATATAATATAACTTCTCGACCCATCCAAGGAGCTAACAAACTAACACACGAAACGAAAACAATTGCATAAGGATACACACCATTTGTATTTTTTTCACTATATTTCTTATCAATTATATTATTATCTGATAATGATGCTATGAGTTTACTACTAGCAATCATAAATCCATTTATACCACCATTAATTGCTGCCCACAAAGCTATTAACATAAAAGAAAATCCTACATATCCCGTAGTTTTTATTACAGAGTCAGCGACAGCCCAATTTGTGCTTTTCGCCTCTAAAGGAGAAAAACTAAATCCTGCTATTAAATTTAATAATGAATAAATAAGAGCACCAAAAAGAATTGATATTAATGTTATTGCTGTTGCTTTTTGCGGCTTAAATTTTAATTCTTTGGAAACCTGCGGAACCACATCAAACCCAACAAATAAAAAAGGAACAATTGCAATAACCGAAGAAATCTCAGCAAATGAGAAATTATAATTATTTATATAATTATTTTTAAATACAACTATATCACTTCGCATTTCTACAAATACAACCAGAATAAACACAATAAATACAAGCAAAGTACTCATAATATTTTGAACAAACGAGCTCAATTGTAATCCTCGAATATTAACAATCATAAATACAATAATAATAAAACTCATTATTATTATATCGCTTATCCATACAGAATATCCAGCTATAGAATATAAATATCCAAAATTAAATTTTTCTCCAAATAAAACTTTAAATAGTAAAACAAAAGCACTTGCATTTAATGGTATCATACTTAAATAACATAAGCTTAACGACCAACCTACTATGAAACCGTGCCCTCGTCCTAAATTATTTAAAGCATAGGAAAACTCTCCACCTTCCTCTGTATTATGTTTTAACATAATATGATAAGCAACTTGAATTATCATAACTAGTACTCCACCTATAAGTAATCCTAATGTAGTATTTATCACACCTGATTGACTTAAGAACTGTTTTCCAGGTAAAGTAAAAGAACCCCATCCTATTACTGATCCAATAACTAGTGAAAACACATCAAAATATCCTAATTTTTTCTTCATCAATACCTCCACACTTAAAATCCTAGAAGTCAGAAAATGCTGAACTTCTAGGATCCTCATTGTTAATTAAAGCAATTTAAATCTATAATTTGTAACAATTGGTTCTCTACCAGTTGTTACATCTGTGAAATACTCGTATAAAGAAATTCCTAAGAATGATCCTGAAATATTTACAACATTGTTATATCCTCTTAGATTCAATTCTCTTACCATATAATAGCTTCGTTGTGAAGATAAGCAATGTACATATACTGGACGATCTGTTGGAATTTCATCAAGTCTATCCCTAAACTCACTAAGTGGTATGTTGACAGCACCTTTAATGTGACCTGCTTCATATTCTACTCTTTCGCGAGAATCAATGATATAAGCACCTTCTTCAACTAAGCTTCTAACTTCACTAGTACGAACTTGTTTATATTCCCCGTTTAATAAATTACATGCAACTAAAGCTGCCATGTTAGTAGCATCTTTCGCAGTTGTATAATATGGAGAATAACACAATTCTAATTCTTTTAAGTCTTCAATATTTGCTCTATTCATAATCATAGCAGCAATAACATCTACACGTTTTTCAACAGTCCCTTTACCTACTGACTGAGCTCCTAAAATTTGACCAGTAGGAACTTGGAAGATAAGTTTAAAATGAATTGGATTTGCTGATGGAATTAACCCAACCTTATCTTTAGGGATGATATACGCAACATCATAATCAATTCCTAGTTTCTTACAATCTTTTTCGTTAAGCCCTGTACTTGCAGCAGTATAATCAAAAACTTTAATTACAGAAGAACCAATTACACCTGTATTTCTATATGTTCTACCATATAAGTGATCCGCTACTGCACGCGCTTGACGTTGAGCTGGTCCTGCAAGAGTTAAACGAACTTTTTTATTCGTAATAAAGTGTGTTACTTCTATAGCATCACCTACTGCATAAATATTAGGATCGCTTGTTTGATAGTGATGATTCACTAAAATACCACCAGTTTCTCCGAAGTCAAGACCTGCATCTTTCGCTAGTCCTGCTTCTGGAACAACTCCGATAGCTAAAACTACAGCTCCAGCTTTAACTTCTTTGCCAGATTCTAAGATAACTTTACCATCAGTAACTTCTTCTAATTTTTCATTGTATAGTAATTCTACACCGTTATCATAAATTTCTTTATTTAATATTTGAACTAAGTCGTAATCCATTGGAGCTAAAATTTGATCTGATCCTTCTACTAAAGTTACGTTTTTACCAGCTTCTCTTAGGCTTTCCATAACTTCAAGACCGATAAATCCTCCCCCAATAACAGCAACATCTTGTACGTTGTTATTATCGATATATTTTTTTAATCCATCAATATCTACAACATTTTTCACTGTAAATACGTTATCTCTATCTACACCTTTTATTGAAGACGGTCTAATCGCTCTAGCACCAGGAGATAAGATTAATTTATCATAACTTTCTTTGTATTCTTCTCCTGTATCTACTTTTTTAATTACAATTGTTTTTTCTTCTTTGTTGATTTTAACAACTTCATGTTGAACTTTCACATCTAAATTATATTGACTTTTTAATAATTGAGGCGTCATTAAAATTAAATCATCAGCAGTTGGCACTACTCCAGATAAGTGAAATGGTAAGCAGCAGTTTGAAAAACTAACATGAGGCCCTTTTTCAAAAACTTGAATGTCCGCATATGGATCCAATCTTCTAATTCTTGCAGCAGCTGACATCCCTCCAGCTACTCCTCCTACTACTAAATATTTTTTGCTCATTATACAAGCCCTCCTGATTAATTGTTATTTTTTTTTATATTATTTATAAATTATTTAAAATCATTTTTATCTCTATGTCTTGGTGGAACTAAACAAGAACTTCCTCTAAATAATTTAAGTCCTGCTACAGCTCCTAATGAAATAGCTACCAAGAATACCCAACCTGAAATTGAGAAGTTAGGTAATGAAGAATACAACGCTCCTATATTACATCCTTTAGCAAGTCGAGAACCGAATCCCATCAGTAATCCACCTAGTCCAAATAACATTGCATTTTTAGAATTAAATTGTAGATTTAATTTAAATCTTCCAGCCATAAGGAAAGCTAAAAATGCACCTACAACTATCCCTATGTCTAAAATTACTCCTGCATCAGCCAAAATACCGTTTGAAATCACTTTATAGACTGGATCAAATGCCTTATCTTCGAAATGAATTCCAAATAAACCTAAGAACCACACCGCTAAGTGAGTAAATGCAGATGTTACACCCCAGGCTTTATTATTAAATATTAAATAACACCCAGAAATTACAGCTAAGATAAATGCCCCTGTTTTAAAACTCCATCTTTCTACAAAAACTTTATGATATAATGCCATTCCCCATGGTTTCACATCAAGATTATCTTTAAGTTCTTTCTCAAAATCTTCATAATCTGATTTAGGATCTAAGTACGTACCTTCCTGTTTTCTATTATTTTCATATTTTTTAGTCAAAACATATAAAAATAGTAATCCCAATAAGGTAACAACAAGTGCTCCAAAGTAACCGAAGTACTGTGGTAGATGTCCTCTTACTCCTACTTTTCCAATGGGATTTCTATCAATTACTTCTCTTAAGTAATGACCTGGAATAGTTCCTAGTACAAATAATGGAAAAGCAATTAATGCATGTCCTTCACCTTCACCAAAATCCGCTAATGTACCAGAAGCACATCCTCCTGCAATAATCATACCTATTCCGAAAACAAACCCGCCAATAACCGTACCTATGTTAGTCATAAATACATTTTGTGTACCAGGAATAATTGCTTCACCATTTTTTGCTAAAAACGCTGGGATAGCTCCTTTTAAACTGGCAGTCCATTGAATCGCTCCATAAATTAATGTTACTGTAGCAAATGTAATCAGAAGAGCTTTCGTTAAACTACCTTCACCTCTTACGTAGATTCTTTTAATCCCCCCTGCAAATCCAAATCTTGAACGAGTTAAAGTGTATCCAAATCCAAGACCTGCAATAAGGCCAAAAATTAATTTTGGAGTGTGTAATTTATATGCAAATAAGGCCATTAATATAATAATTACACAACCAATAATAGGTTGAATTTTATTAAACCTTTTTGAAAATTCTGTTGTGTTCATATGTATTCTCTCCTTTTTAATTTATTTCAAATCATATTTCTAAAAAACATTAACCTTAATATTACCCCGTTAATATTAATCTTACGTCCCTAAGAAATTATATTTGTTCTATAACACGGTTTAATTATATATTTATTTTTTCAAATTGTCAACTTTGATAAATTTAACTTAGAAATTATTATTATATTTATTATAATTAAAATAAATTAAATTTTAACAAAAATTATTGATATATTAGTTATTAATTTATATTAACTCTATCTATATCATTTTATTTTATAAAAACTTAAATTATAATAAATTGTTTATAATATTTACATATTTTACGTAAATTACATATTTTCCGGCGGCTTCTCTTATTATTCATATAACAAATTAACCTTACTGTATAAACGTCTACAACTATCAACGTATCAGTTTTTTTCATAACCATCTATATATATTACTTTCTTAATATATAATATACAAAATCTATTTTATTATATAATATCTAAATAACATTGAGGTAAATTAATGAACACTTAGTACACAATATAGATAATACAACTATCTTTTATTTAATAAATAAACAATTATTATTATTCTTATATAACTTATTAAATCAATTATATTTGTAGTGATATTATTTATCTCTGTATATAACAACTTGTTTTATAATAATATTTAATATGAACTTTCTCATGTTTCTTGATATATCAGTTATTATCCTTTCATTTACTCCTACAGTTTTTGCATATATCCTTCTTTACCAATCTTATTATTCTAGTACTTATGTTTAATGTTTAAATGTATATAATCTAACAATATATTTCCTTCCCATTTTTTTACTATTTTCTCATACCTACTTAGTGTATGTTTTATTGTTCTATAAACTTTACCTCTCTTAAATAATGATTACCCTATAAAGGGGTGGTTTTCTCTTCAGGTATAACCCTTTGTTACTAACACGCACCTCAAGGCGCTGGCTTTCACATTCGTTCAAGACCTATTGTATTTTAACGCCCGCTACCCGTTAAACGGGTTTATCTATTTTTTCTTATCTCCAAATGGATTTTTATATTCTTTTGTTGTCAGTTTGTTTATCGCAATGTCATGCGATTCTTGTTCTCTGATATATTTTCTTATTGTACTTTCATTCAATCCTACAGTACTTACATAGTATCCTTCTGCCCAAAACTTTCTATTTCCGTATCTGTATTTCAAATTTGAATGCATATCAAATATCATTAATGAACTTTTCCCTTTCAGATATCCCATAAAACTTGATACACTATATTTTGGCGGTATTGATAGTAGCAAATGTATATGATCTGGCATTATATGGCCTTCTATTATTTCCACTCCTTTATATTTACATAACCTTTTTATTATATCTACTATATCTCGTTTGTATTGATTAAATTCTATTTTTCGTCTATACTTAGGTGTAAATACAATATGGTATTTACACAACCACTTTGTATGCGATAAACTATTATGTTTATTTGCCATAATTAAAATCATCCTTTCTTTATTTTAGAGCTTGAACTACTCTTATTTTATCAAGAAAGGATGATTTTTCAATTGTTTAACTTTTATCTCGCACCCGCATAGCGGGTGGTTTTTTGTTTCGGAGACTTCGCTTCCTCAACTGGCTAAAGCCTTTAAATAAAAATCGATTTTATAAATGATTTTATTTTTTAAATTTTCACTTTCTTAGCTACATTATTTCCTAAAATTCCACCTAAAACTAAGAATATTAAAAATATCCATCCTGATAATGAGAAATTAGCAATTGGTGTGTACAGTGCCCCTACATTACATCCATTTGAAAGTCTTGTTCCAAATCCCATACACAGTCCCCCTAAAGCATAAAACATAGCAGGTTTGAATTTTATTCTCCATTCTAACGAAACTGTCTTTTTAAAAATTCTTGCACTTAGCAGATATAAAAAGGCACCTAAAAATATACCTATATTTTGAACATTAATAGGGTGTTCAAAAAATGGAATCAGATACGGTTTAGCTGGCATATGAGCGAAGTTAGAAATAGTTTCTGAAGAAACTCCAACACCCATAAGAAATTTACCAAACCATAAACCATATGGTGTACTAGCTCCCCATCCTGCTTTAGTTATCCCCATCAATAACACAAAAATACCAGAAATAATAAACGCTCCTGTTTTCAAACTCCAAGGTTTAACAAAAATTCTATCATAAGTACTTGATACCTGAATATTCCCTTCTCGCGATTCTATGAGTTTTTTACTTTCCATATCTTGAATTTTTTCACTAAGCCACCCTGCATAAGTTCCACTATTTCTTCTCTTATTTTCATAAAGGTTAGCAATATAAACCACTATAAGACAGAAAATACCAGTAATAATAACCGCTCCTAGATAACCATCTAATCCATCAAATTTAAATAAGTCTGGAAAATATACTCCTTTAGTTCCAATTTTTGTGCCCGTCTCAGTTGAAATCCAACTTTCAGTTATCCAGCTTTGAGTATTTTGTAAAGGGAATCCTATAAATACACCAAAACAAAAGAAAACCAATGTAATCATTGCCCTTGGAAACGAACTTGCAAGATCAGTCAACACTCCAGATGCACAACAGCATGAAAACGACATTCCGAAACCAAATAAGACTCCTCCAAGTACCAGTCCTGTGTTAATAGGATTTATCCATAAATCGAATGTACTTGCATCTTGTTTAAATAGTACTGCAGTTGAAAATAACGCCGTCAAGAAAAACATCAACATTAAAGTTTTCATTAATCTTGTAGATCCGGTAGTATATGCTCTATTGACACTTCCAGCAAATCCCATGTATGCCCTTGTTAAAACATATCCTAAACCTACTCCGACAAGCAATCTAAAAAACAATAAATCAGACATTAAATAAAATCTACCAAATATTAGTATTAATACTAATAATGCTAAAGATAAATACGTTTCTATTGTTTTATTCATAATAAACCTCCTTAATATTATATAAACTTAATACTTTAAAGTATATATTAATTTACATACATTGTCAATGTTATAAAATTAATATATTTAATATATTTAATATTTTAATTTTATTCGTAATATGTTATCTTCTCTTTTAAAACTACTTTTTAAACATTATAAAACTTTATCTTCAAAATAACAAAACTCTTTTTTATAAAAATAATTTTAAATAAAAGCTATCGATCAGCCCTAAATCATGATAATATATCACAACTTTAAACCAATCAATAGCTCTATTTTAATTTTTTACTTTTAACTTAATTTTTCTAATCGTGAAAATGAGCACATTCATTACAATACTTGAAAACACTATCGGTAAATATACATTAAGAACAGATGCTCCTACTTCTTGTCCTTCTATCAATTTATAATATATTCCAATGAATAATACAGCTAATGCTAGAGCATTTATCAATAATGGAGAAAGCCATATTTTTTTAAATGCTATATTCAATATATGTGTTATAAACCATGATCCAAGTATATACCATTTACTATAGGTATACCAATATGCTAATAAAACTAATACACTCATTATTTCAACTCACTTAAAAATCTTGTTGCAATTTCTTGCGGTCTTGTTATCGCTCCACCAACAACTATACAATGCGCCCCTGCTTCAAACGCCTGTTTTGCTTGTTGTGGAGTATGAATTTTACCTTCTGCTATAACAGGAACTTTTACATTTTCTACGATTTCTCTTACCAAGCTAGGATTAAATTGTTTAGAGTCTTCTGTATATGGAGTATACCCATTCATAGTAGTCCCTACAAAATCAACTCCCGCTCTTTCCGCTTCAATTGCTTCTTCTAAATTAGAAATATCTGCCATCAATAAGACATTTGGATATTTTTCTTTAATTTCTTTTACAAATTCACTAGGAGTTTTATCATCTCCTCGTTCTCTATTTGTACAATCCAAAGCAATTATATCAGAATTAGCTTCTACCAATTTATCTACTTCTTCCATTGTAGCCGTTATATAAGAAGCATATCCTTCATATGATTTTTTTATTATACCAATTACTGGTAAATTCGTTTGTTCTTTTATTTGTTTAATATCTAAAACACCTTGAGCTCTGATAGCTTTTACACCTGCATTTTTTACAGCTTGTGCCATTAAACACATCACTCCACCTTCTTCTTTATATAAAGCTTCTCCTGGTAATGCTTGACAAGAAACTATCATTTCTCCTTTTAGATATTCTAATAATTGTTGTTTTTCCATAATATTATCCTTTCACGGCTCCTAAAGTAACACCTTGAGTAAAGTAATTTTGGAAACAGATAAACACGATTATCATAGGTAATGATGCTAATGATGCCCCTGCCATTAGTAGTCCATAGTCATTAGAGAACTCTTGTCCTTGTGCTAACGCCGCTAATCCTAATGGTAATGTAGACATATCAGGTGTGTTAGAAAAGATTAATTGTGAGAAGTAATCATTCCAACTAGCTATAAATGTAAAGATTGCTAATGCACCAATACCTGGTTTAATGATCGGTAATGCAATGTTCATAAATGTCCTTACTTCACCGCAACCATCAATTCTTGCTGATTCAAGTAATTCTGTTGGAATTGCTTGTGAGAATTGTCTCATTAAGAATACTCCAAACGGCCATCCTACCGCTGGTAAAATCAATGCATAGTAAGTATTCATTAAGTTAAATTCAGTAATTAAGTTTAATAAAGGTATTAAAATTACTTGTTTTGGTAATGCCATCGCAGCAACAAAGACCATGAAAATTACTTTAACTCCTGGGAAATTTTTCTTAGCTAATGCATATCCTGCTAATGCAGATGTCGCACATACTAAGAATGTTGTCATTACTGAAATAAATACTGAGTTGAAAAACCATCTTAGAGTATTTGATGTGAATAACTTATTATAATTTTCCAAAGTTGGAGATGTCGGCCACCATTCAGGTGGAATTGTAATTGCTACATCTTGTAACTTAAACGATCCCGATGCAATCCAGTAGAATGGAAATATAAAGAATATAGTTAATCCAATCAATATTATCATAGATACTATTTTAAAAATACTAATACTTTTCATCCTAAATCCTCCTAATCATTGTCTGTAGATAGAAACTTGAATTGTAAGATAGAAATTATTCCAATAATTACCGCAAGGATAATACCCATCGCACTAGCTACACCATGATTTCCGTTTTTAATTGCTGCTTCATATACTAAATACATAATTGTACTTGTTCCGTAGTTCGGTCCCCCAGCTGTTAATAACTGAATTAAGGCGAAAATTTGGAACGAGTTAATTGTTGTTACAACTACAATATATAATGTTGTTGGCTTAATAAGTGGCCAAGTAATTTTTGTAAATACTTGCCATTTTGTTGCTCCGTCAATTTCAGATGCTTCTAATAATTCTTTTGGTACGTTACCTAAAGCAGCAACATAAAGAATTATCGGTTGACCTAACGAAGTAGTAATAAGAATCGTAATAATAGCATATAATGCTGTTTTTGGATTCCCTAACCAATCGACATTTTCATTAATTATGTGCATAGACTTAAACACATAGTTTAAAATTCCATATTCTGGATGATAAATCCAAGCCCAAACCACTGTAACAGATACTACAGAAGAAATAGCTGGGATATAGAATACTCCACGGAAGAATGATCTTACTACAGCACTCTTATTATAAATTGTTACCGCAACAAATATTGAAACTAATACAACTATCGGTACTGCAACTACAGTTACGACAACTGTATTAATAAGAGATTTCATAAAGGGTTCGTGGATTGTTGCTCCATTTCCACTAAATAATAAATCTGAATAATGTTTTAATCCTACAAATACTGGATTTTTCTTAGCAAAACTATATAATGATAACTGAAGTCCACGTAACATCGGGACCAAAACAAATGTTATAAAAAATACACTAACCGGCAAAATAAATAAATATGCACTAAAGTCTATTTTTTTTCTTTTCTTAGTAGTCTTCATAGCTCCTCCTAAAAAGTTATTATTTTATCTTAAAAAGGGATAGAAGCAACTCTATCCCCTTTATACGTCAAATTACAATGCTTCTTTTATTGTTTTATTTGCATCTTCAACAAATTTATCTAATCCTTCTTTAGGTGAAGTTTTTCCGTTTAATACACCTTGAACCATATTGAACCAAAGTGGTCTCATTTTAGCAAATCCAGGAATTGTGTTATAGTATGTTCCATATTGACTTGTTAGACCTTCTGCGAATTTAAGTTCTTCTGAATCATATAATCCTGTTTCACCTTTTTTAGCTGAGAAGTTACCAGATGCTAATAGAGTACGTTTACCCCAATCTTTATCATTTACCATGAAGTCAACGAATTTTTTAGCTGCTGCTGCTTTATCTACATCACCATTATCAAAGATAGCTGGTCCAGCTACTAAATAGTCATATTTAGCTTTTCCACCATTGTTAGGGAACGGTAAGAATTTATAGTTAAATCCTGATGCATGTGATGCTGCGATACCTGGTGAGAATAAGATTGTAGTTGCTGCACGTCCTGATTTGAATGCTTCTAGAGCATCTTTAGCTTCTAAGGCAACACCTTGACCTAATAAACCTTCATCATATGCTTTTTTAACCCACTCTAAACCTTTAACACCGTTAGCGTCGTTAATAATATATTTGCTATTTGCATCATCTGTAATCCAAGAGTTGTATAAGTTTGCTACAAATGCTCTTGGCCCTTGGTCTCCTGCTTGTGATTTAGTATAGAATAAAGCTGGAGTGATGTTTGAATCTTTTTGTTTAACTGCTTTTAAGAATTTTTCATATTCTTCAACTGTCCAACTTCTATCTTGTTTGTTAAGAGGTAGAAGATCTGTTACTCCTAATTTATCAGTTAAGTCTTTGTTTACACCCATTAAGAATGGTGCTACCCCTTGTGGATACATGTAAAGTTTGTCTTTGTAACTAGAAGCTTTAACTGCTGCTTCACTTAATTTTGATTTATCGACATCATCTAATGGAACTAATAAATCTTTCGCTGCCCAAGCAATTACACGACCTGGTGCATCGTAAATTACGTCTGGAGCAGTTTTTGATTGAATAGCTGTTTCTATTTTAGCTGGTCCATCTGTAAATTCTATTTTTTGATAATTTACTTTAATATTTGGATTTTTCGCTTCGAAAGCTTTAATTAAAGCTGCATCAAAATCCTCAGTTTTCTTAAATTCTTTATCTTTAGTGAATTGTGGGAAATCCCAATAAGTAATTTCTACTTTTTTGTTCGGATCGGCTTGTTTTTCTTCTTTTTTACCACCCACACACCCTGTTAAAACAAGTGCAGTTGTTGCTGCTACAGCAAGCAGCTTATTTATTTTTCTCATAATATGAGCCTCCTTATTATTTTATGTTTTTAAAAATTTGACGTCTTATTTAAACTAATCTAAAATACTAAGCTCAGTATCTACATCAAAGAAATGAGCTCTATTCATATCTAGCGCAAAAGTTAATTCATCACCCATTTTAATATTTTGTCTTGAGTGTACAATTGCTTTGATATTTTCTCCATTTAAATCAGTATGAACGATATATTCAGAACCTAATAACTCAGCCACAATTACTTTTGAAGTAATTTTAGCATGTGAATAAGTTTCTAATACTAAAGGGTCATTTGATATATTTTCAGGTCGAATTCCTAAAACAACTTCTTTCCCTTCGTATCCTAATTCTTTTAATTTTTCATAATATCCAACAGGAATCTCAATATTCCCACCATCTTTTGTAACAAAGTTACCTTCTACAACTTTTCCTCTCATGAAGTTCATAGTTGGTGCTCCGATAAATCCAGCTACAAAAAGATTTTCAGGATGATCATAAATATCTTTTGGACTTCCTACTTGTTGAACTACACCTTTTTTCATTACAACAATTCTGTCAGCCATTGTCATAGCTTCAGTTTGATCGTGTGTTACATAGATTGTAGTTGCACCTAAAGTATTATGAATTTTAATGATTTCCGCTCTCATATTACTTCTTAGTTTAGCATCTAAGTTAGATAGAGGTTCATCCATAAGGAAAACCTTAGGACTTCTAACTATTGCTCTTCCTAATGCAACCCTTTGTCTTTGACCTCCAGAAAGTGCTTTAGGTTTTCTATCTAAAAGTTCTTCTAGTCCTAAAATCTTTGCTGCTTCTTCTACTTTGGCCTTAATTTCATCTTTTGGAACTTTTCTTAATTTTAAAGCGAATGCCATATTATCAAATACTGTCATATGTGGATACAATGCATAACTTTGGAATACCATTGCGATATCTCTATCTTTAGGTTCAACATCATTAACTAATCTATCCCCTATATAAAATTCTCCTTCAGTTATATCTTCTAGACCAGCAATCATTCTAAGTGTTGTAGATTTTCCACATCCAGATGGTCCAACAAAAACTACGAATTCCTTATCGGCTACTTCTAAATTAAAATCTGTTACCGCACAGAAACCATTATCATATTTTTTATAAATATTTTTTAATGATAAACTTGCCATATTAGCCTCCTGTTAATTTAATATTTATCTTTTCTTTAAAATAGTATCACATATGAAACCGCTTGTAAAGATTTTTGTTCGTTAATTTAATGTTGTAACTTTCAAAATAATCCATTATTTTTTTATTTCATTTAAACAATAATCAAACTTGTATATCAACAAAACATGGATAACACAAATAAAAAGAACATTTATAAGAGAAAAACAAACATTTGTTCAGTTGTTTTTTTATTATATTTATTTAATCATTTATATACTAAATTTAACACATTAACACTAATATGAATTTTAATACCTTTTTAAAATATCTAAATTTACCTATTTTCATTTTTAAATTACCTTTTAGTTTATAATACAATATTGCAATCGTTTTACATTCTTATATTTTACATTTGACTAGGCAGATACTGAATTTATTTCATTTAATATATTGCAAATATGCCTTAATATTTTTTTATATTTCCATAAGTAAAAATATAATTATTTAAACAAAAAAAGCAAGAGCCTTTAGCTCTTGCTTCTTTTAAAATATTCTAATTAGCGTTTGATGTTATAGAATGCTTGAATACCTGGGTATACAGCTGTAGCATCTAATTCATCTTCAATACGTAATAATTGGTTGTATTTAGCAATACGGTCTGTACGGCTAAGAGAACCTGTTTTAATTTGTCCAGCGTTAGTTGCAACTGCGATATCTGAGATTGTAGAATCTTCAGTTTCTCCAGAACGGTGAGAAACTACAGCTGTGTAACGAGCACGTTTAGCCATTTCAATAGCGTTTAGAGTTTCAGTTAAAGTACCGATTTGGTTAACTTTAATTAGGATTGAGTTACCAACACCTTGTTCGATACCTTGTGATAATTTTTTAGTGTTAGTTACGAATAAATCGTCTCCTACTAATTGCACACGGTTACCGATACGGTCTGTAAGTAATTTCCATCCTTCCCAGTCGTTTTCATCCATACCATCTTCGATAGTGATGATTGGGTATTTGTTTACTAATTCTTCTAAGTAATCAACTTGTTGTGCTGAAGTACGAACTGCTCCACCTTCACCTTCGAATTTAGCGTAGTTGTATACTCCGTTTTCGTAGAATTCAGAAGACGCACAGTCAAATCCTAAGAATACATCTTTACCTGGTTCTAATCCAGCAGCTTTAATCGCAGCTAGGATAGTTTCAACAGCATCTTCAGTTCCTTCGAATGTTGGAGCAAATCCACCTTCATCACCTACTGCAGTTGATAAACCACGGTTGTGTAATAATTTAGCTAAGTTGTGGAATACTTCAGCTCCCCAACGTAAAGCTTCTTTGAATGTAGGAGCACCTACAGGTAAGATCATGAACTCTTGGAATGCGATTGGAGCATCTGAGTGAGATCCACCGTTTACGATGTTCATCATTGGAGTTGGTAATTCTTTAGAGTTAGTTCCTCCTAAGTATCTGTATAGAGGTACTCCTAAAGAATCAGCTGCAGCGTGAGCTACTGCTAAAGATACACCTAAGATAGCATTAGCTCCTAGACGTCCTTTGTTTTCAGTTCCATCTAATTCGATCATAGCGTAGTCAATTCCTACTTGATCAAATACGTCGAATTTACCTTCTAATAAAGGTGCGATTTCTTCATTAACGTTAGTTACAGCTTTAGTTACACCTTTACCTAGGTAACGTCCTTTGTCTCCATCACGTAATTCAACTGCTTCGTATTGTCCAGTTGAAGCTCCTGATGGTACTAATGCACGTCCAAATGCTCCTGATTCAGTTGTTACTTCAACTTCTACAGTTGGGTTACCACGTGAATCTAAAACTTCTCTTGCATATACTTCTGCGATAATATCAAATGTTTTTGCTAACATTAACTTTCTCCTTGTTGTTTAAATTTATAATTCTATTATACTATAATTTATTTATTTTTGCTAAAATTAAGCTAATTTTCCACCTTCTAGAAGTGCTAAGAATGATTCAGCTTCTAGAGATGCTCCACCTACTAATGCACCATCAACATCTGGGCATGATAGGTATTCTTTAACATTTTCAGGTTTAACTGATCCACCGTATTGAATACGAACTTTTTCAGAAACTTCTTTACCGTATAATCCTTCAACTACATCACGAACTGCTTTACACATTTTTTGTGCATCTTCTTTTGTAGCAGATTTACCAGTTCCGATAGCCCAGATTGGTTCATAAGCGATTACTGATGAAGCTACTTGTTCAGCTGTTAAGTCAGCTAAAGCACCTTTTACTTGAGATCCTACGAACTCAGCTGCTTTTCCTGCTTCGTATGTTTCAAGACTTTCTCCACAGCAGATGATTGGTAATAATCCATTAGCAAAGATAGCTTTTGCTTTTTTATTAATATCTTCATCTGTTTCGTGGAAGTAATCACGACGTTCAGAGTGACCGATTACTACATAGTTTACTCCCATTTCAGATAATACTTTAGGTGAAGTTTCACCTGTGTAAGCTCCTGAATTTTCAAAGTAACAGTTTTGAGCTGCAACTTTTAATCCTGTTCCTTCTGCCGCACTAAGTACTGCACTTAAATCTACAGATGGAGCTGCAATTCCTGCTTCTACTTTATCTGATGATGGTAATTTTCCAGCAAGAGCTTCAACAAACGCTTTAGCTTCTTGTGGGTTTTTGTTCATTTTCCAGTTTCCTGCGATAAATGGTAATCTTGACATGATGTTACTCTCCTTGAGTTTTAAAATTATTTATTAGATAATGAATCAATTCCTGGTAATACTTTTCCTTCTAGATATTCTAGAGATGCTCCACCACCTGTTGAGATGTGTGAGAATTTCTCAGCATATCCTAAAGAAATTGCTGCTGTAGCACTATCTCCACCACCGATAATAGTAGTAGCACCTTCTAAGTTTGCGATAGCTTCACAAACACCAATTGTACCTTTAGCAAAGTTAGGCATTTCAAATACACCCATAGGTCCATTCCAAATTACTGTTTTTGCACCTTCAAGAGTTTTCTTGAATAATTCAACTGATTTTGGTCCGATGTCTAATCCTTCTTCATCAGGTTGGATATCACCTTGTGCTACACGACTTGGTGCATCGTTAGAGAATTCTTTAGCTACTACTGTATCGATTGGTAATACTAATTTTTCTCCAGCTTTGGCCATTAGTTCACGAGCATATTCAACTTTATCATTTTCACAAAGTGAAATTCCGATTTCTTTACCTTGTGCTTTCATGAAAGTATAAGCCATACCTCCACCAATAATTACTTTGTCAGCTTTTTCTAATAAGTTTTCAATAACTGCAATTTTATCAGAAACTTTTGCTCCACCTAAGATTGCAACAAGAGGTCTTTCTGGGTTATCAACTGCTCCTCCGATAAATTTGATTTCTTTATCAACTAAGAATCCTGAAGCAGAGTTCCCTTCACCAATGTTAGATGCAATACCTACGTTTGAAGCATGTGCACGGTGAGCTGTTCCGAATGCATCGTTTACGAATACATCCCCTAGAGAAGCCCAATATTTAGCAAGTTCTGGATCATTTTTAGATTCTTTTTTACCTTCAACGTCTTCGAAACGAGTGTTTTCAAACATTAAGATTTCTCCATCTTTTAATCCTTTAACCGCTTCTTCTAATTCAGCTCCACGAGTTTCAGCTACGAATTTTACTTCTTTACCTAATAATTCTGATAATCTAACAGCTACTGGCGCTAAGCTTTTAGATGCTTTATCAGCTTCTTCTTTAACACGTCCTAAGTGTGAGAAAGCAACTACCTTAGCACCTTGATTTAAAGCATACTCAATTGTTGGTAATGCAGCAGTAATACGATTATCGTTTGTAATTTCACCATCTTTTAAAGGCACGTTGAAATCAACACGCATTAAGACAGTTTTCCCTTGTAAATTACCTAAGTCTTTAATAGATTTCTTCATGGAAAGCTCCTTTTATTTATATTTTAGAATATATGAGACAAGATATAAGTCGAAATTGACTTATATCTTATCTATTCTTCTATTACCTATTATAGATTATTTAATTAATCCTGCAAAGTATTTTAATGTTCTTACTAATTGAGATGTGTAAGACATTTCGTTGTCATACCAAGAAACAACTTTAACTAATTGTTTGTCTCCAACTGTTAATACTTTTGTTTGAGTTGCATCGAATAATGATCCGTAAGAAATACCTACGATATCAGAAGATACGATTGGGTCAACGTTGTATCCGAATGATTCGTTAGAAGCAGCTTCCATAGCAGCGTTAACTTCTTCAGCTGTAACAGTTTTTTCTACTACTGCTACTAATTCAGTTAATGAACCTGTTGGTACTGGTACACGTTGTGCAGCTCCATCTAATTTTCCGTTTAATTCTGGAATTACTAATCCGATTGCTTTAGCAGCACCAGTTGTGTTAGGTACGATGTTTACAGCTGCTGCACGAGCACGACGTAAGTCTCCACCACGGTGAGGAGCGTCAAGTGTGTTTTGGTCTCCAGTGTATCCGTGAATTGTAGTCATTAATCCTTCAACTACTGTAAAGTTATCGTGTAAAGCTTTAGCCATTGGAGCTAAACAGTTAGTTGTACAAGAAGCACCTGAAATAACTGTTTCTGTTCCGTCTAGAGTTTCGTGGTTTACGTTGTAAACGATAGTTTTAACGTCGTTTCCACCTGGAGCTGAGATAACAACTTTTTTAGCTCCTGCTTGAATGTGAGCTTCAGCTTTTTCTTTAGAAGTGAAGAATCCAGTACATTCTAATACTACATCGATTCCTAATTCTCCCCATGGTAATTCAGTTGGGTTAGGGTTAGCGAATGCTTTGATTTCTTTTCCGTTTACTACTAAGCTTCCTTCAGCTGCTGATACTTCTCCGTCGAAACGACCTTGAGTTGTATCATATTTTAATAAGTGAACTAGTTGGTTAACTGGTGTTAAGTCGTTAATCGCTACTACTTCAATTCCTTCTACGTTTTGGATTCTTCTTAAAGCAAGACGTCCGATACGTCCAAATCCGTTAATTGCTACTTTTACTGTCATTTTTTAGTTCCTCCTAAAAATTTTTATTAACTTTTTTTATTATTTTTTTGCAAATAGCCTCGTCAATAATTAATGTCGCGTTCGCTGGTTTAGTATTTAAATAACTATATACTGCATCAGCTTTTTCTTCTCCACCAACTATCGTAAAGACATTATCAATGCCATCAACATCTTTAAAACTCATACCTATAGTAGAGGTTTTAAATATTTCACTGCCGTTCTCATCGAAATAACTTCCAAATGATTCACAAACAGCATTTTTTTCTTCCAATACTTTCAAAATATCTTTAGAAGATTTTCTTCTATTCGCCATCTCAAAAGCATTCCCTATACTATGGATAATTATCGATGTTTTACCTATAACATCTAGAGCATTTTTTACGACTGGTTCTTTTACAAGTTCTTCTAATGCTTTTTGTCCTATATTATCTGGTGCATGTAATAGTTGATAATTATGTCCAGAGTTTTTAGCCATCTTAGAGGCTATATCATTTGCTTGATATTCTGTATTTACTACAGATAGTCCTCCTCTTATTGGCGTTATAGTAACATCTTTTCCATAACCAAATGTTTCATTAGCTCTGCCGGCTATGTAGTACATCGTACTACCACCACTGACTCCAATTACGCATTCTTTAGTTATCTTAGCATTAACCTTATCCAAGAGTAAGTTAGTCATTTCTTCTCTAGTGGCCTCATTATTTATAAAGTCACCCGCTACAATATGAACTTGTTTTATCGAAAAATGATTTTTTATAAAACTTCTTTCCTTAGCAAAAGCATCATTTATAACTGATTCTTTTATCTCCAGTAGAAGCTCTTCTCCTTTTTCCGTAAGACTCATTCCAGTAGCTTTCTTAGTTATTAACCCTAACTTGGATAAAACTTCACATTCCGTACGTAATTGTCTTTCCGTCATATTTATAAAGTTCAACAATGTTTTTCTTCCTACTGGTTGATTAACTTTTATCGCAATAAGTAATTCATACCTATTACTAAACTTCATAAACATATCAGGTACAAGTCTACTTTGCATATGTAACAAATGTAAAATATCCATCTTATGTTTCCCCTGTTTATTCGAAAGTTTATCTATGGACACTCCCTGTCCAGTTAGGTCGTTTTTCGACCAGCTTATTCCAAAAAAAATAAACTTTCTGATTAAAATTATATCAAAGACCTATATAAAAATCAAGTCTTTTAAATAAATTTTAATCAAAAAATTCATCTTATTTTAATATCGCTAATAATTCAATTAGAATAATGAAATAAAATACGAAAATCATTTCATATTCTTTATAATCGACTGGTAAATTAGAAATATATTGACTAGGGTAGTTGACCTCTATATCTTTTTTCAGATTTTCTACATTTAAGTTATCAAAATTATATCTAACTAGCAACTCATTCAGTTCTTTATCGCTATAGTAGAATATTTTTTTCACTTTTGAAGAAAATAGACTATCAGCTAGAGTAACATTTTCTATAACTGATAAAACAGATAATAAATCACGTTGTCCATTTTTTGAATTCCCTACTATAACTCCATACAACTTTTGTAATAACAGTCTAGGAATTTTGTATTTTAATTCTAATACTTCAAAATCAATTGTTTCGATTTTTTTCTTAGTTTTTGATTTCTCTGCCTTCTTTGTATTACTTACTTTTCCACCGTCTTTTTCTACAAAAACTACATATTTATCTGCTATTTCAATTATTTCTTTTTTATCAAACTCAATTTCTTCATTTAAATTTTCTAGCGTTTTCTCTTGATCTAATTTTTGGTATGGTCGTTTAAATTTATTATCCTCTAATAGATAAAATCCTCTATACGACTTATGATATTTAAATTTCAACTCTACACCTCTTTCCTAATTTTAATCATTTAATATACTACCATAATTATAAAAAATATTCAACCTTCTTCATATTTCAATAACTTCACAAATTATTTCTAAAAATAATTTTTTAAATTATCAAAATCCACTCCTACTTCTAATAAAACTAATAACTTAATTCTAGCTTTCTGTCCACTAAGTCCTGTTGTAAAAATAACTCCATCTTGTTGAAATCTCTTACCGCCACCTTCGTAATCATATACATCTTGAGTAACACCATTAAATGCACGGGAAACAAATACTACTGGTATTCTCTTCTTAATACATTCTCTTATCGCCGGAACAGTCTTTGGCGGTAAATTACCAGCACCCAGAGCTTCTATTACCAATCCATCAGCTCCAATATTTGCGACTGCATTAATAAGCTCATCTCCCATACCAGCATACGCCTTTAATAAGTACACTTTCTTACCAAAAACATTTACATCGTAATGTTCTTCATTTATTAATTTTTGAAAATAAATTACACTATTTTTAGATACTAACCCTATAGGTCCAAAAGTTGGTGTTTGGAAAGTCGCTACATTTGTAGTATGCGTTTTAGTAACATAGGTAGCTGTATGCACCTCATCATTCATTACTACTAATACACCTTTATCACAACTTTCATCACTAACAGCAACTACTAAAGAACTTCTTAGATTAGCAAGTCCATCCGCTCCTATTTCATTACTAGAACGCATCGCACCTGTAACCACTACTGGAATATTTATATCTAAAGTTAATTCTAAATAATATGCAGTTTCTTCAAGAGTATCAGTCCCATGCGTAACTACTACACCATCATACCCTTGTGTTACTGCTTCTAGTATCCTATTCTTTATCCCTAACATTTCATGTTCTGTTATCTGAGGAGAAGCAAGATGATATAAATCTTCAACTACTAAATCTCCTAGATAAGAAAACATACTCCCTCCAACACCTATTGGATTTTTATCTGTAGGCGAAACTTTACCAGTTGTCTGATCTTCACTCATAGAGATTGTTCCACCTGTATTCAAGATTAATATTTTCTTCAACTCACTAGCCCCTTTCTATTTTCTCAGATTATCGTATCCATTTACGACTAAATCAACTTTACCGTTACTTGGATTTATTACTAAACCATGTACAGGGACGTCTTTTGGTATTAATGGATGATTCATAATCATATTAACATCATGCCCAACACTTTCTTCAACATCGTCAAAACCATGTAGCCAAGTATTTAAATCAAGTCCAGAGTATTGAAGAATATCAATAGTTTCTTTTCCAACACCTCTATCTCGCATTTTTTCCATAATTAGATTAGTATCAATATTTTGCATACCACAGTCATGATGCCCCATAACTATAATCTCATCTGCTTTTAGCATATATACTGCTATTATCAAACTTCTCATAATCGATCCAAAAGGATGAGTTAATATAGCACCTGCATTTTTCACAACTTTAACATCTCCTGAAGATAGATTCAAAGACTTTGTTGCAAGTTCAACTAACCTTGTATCCATACACGTAAATATTACTACTCTCTTGGCTGGATATTTATCTTCTGTTTTATATTTTTCATACTCTTCAAATTTAACAAAATACTCATTGTATTCTAACATTGAATCTAACAGTCTCATATCTTAACTCCTTTTGAAAATCATCATTTAAATTTTTTTTATATTTTCATTATACTATACTTCATGATTAACGTAAACTTTCCTAACTAGCAATCCTTTTAAAGAACACCTAAACTACAAAAAGATGTATTGCATGACATAAAGTCTTACAATACATCTAAATAATTATTTAACCCAATCTACTAGATTATCAGCTTCTTTTGGACCTTTTGAACCTTGTTCATATGTGTATAATGGAGAACCTTGTTCTTCGTACTTAGCTATAAGTTTATTAACAAATGTCCAAGACTCAACTATTTGATTCCATTGAGAGAATAATGCTCTATCTTCTCTAAAACAAGCATCTAGTAATCTCTCGTAAGCTTCAGGTGTATTTATTATGTTTTCTAGTATACAACTTTGACAGAAGTCTAACGAGATTGGTTGTAATTCTTGTTCTGTACCTGGTTTTTTAGCATTAAATTGGAAATACACACCTTCTTCAGGTTGAATTTTTATTATTAATACATTTCCTGGAGAAGTTCCTACAGATTTAAATTGAACAACTACTTGAGTTTCTCGTTTTTCTAGTTTCTTACCAGTTCTTATAAAGAATGGTACACCTTCCCAACGTTCATTATCTATAAATAATTTAAGCGCTGCATAAGTTTCTGTTTTAGAATCAGCAGGAATATTTTGTTCTTGTAGATATCCTTCATATTGCCCCATTACTAAACTTTCATGAACATCTTCAATCGGTTTAAGCGCAGAAAGAAGATTGTATTGACTCTCGTGAATACCACGACTTCCCTCTTCTTTTGGTTCTTCCATAGCTACTAATGATAGAACCTGTAATAGGTGATTTTGAACCATATCTTTTAAAGCACCACTCTTATCATAGTAACTAGCCCTAGTTCCAACACCTACAGTTTCTGCAGCAGTAATTTGAACATTTTCGATAAAATCTTTATTCCAGATGCCTTTGAAGATGATATTTTCAAAACGTAAAGATAAAATATTTTGAATCATCTCTTTACCTAGGTAATGGTCAATATGATAAATTTCATCTTGATTAAAGAATTTAGCAAGCTCATCATTTAGTATCCCAGCTTTTTCTAAATCTTCTCCAAATGGTTTTTCAATAATAACTTTCGCATTATTTTCTGAGCAATATTTTTTTAGACCATTTGTAATAGTTATGAAGAATGATGGAGCCACCGCGAAGTAGTAAACATGATTTTGTATATCTTGTTCAGAATAAAATGCTTGTAACATCTCATAGTCATCTTCATTTGTCATATCCATTTTGAAATAGATAATTTTTTTAGCATATGCATCAAATTGTTCATCGTCGAATTTAGTACGTGCATACTCTTTTACCCACGTATGAGCAATATCTATATATTCTGACTGCGTATAAGCTCTACGACCAATCACAACTATCTTAAAATCATCAGCTAATTTCCCTAATACATTTAAGTTATATAATGCAGGTAACAGTTTTCTATATGTAAGATCCCCTGTTCCTCCAAAAAGTGTTATTGCTGTTTTATTTTTCATTGTTTCCAACCCAGTCATAGTGATAATTTCCTTCTTTATCTGTTCTTTCGAAAGTGTGTGCTCCAAAATAGTCACGTTGCGCTTGAATTAAGTTAGCACCACTTTCTGCTGTAGTGTAGATATCTAAGTAAGAAACTGCAGAAGTCATAGCACTTAGTGGTAATCTATTAGAAATTGCTAAAACAGCAACTTCACGTAAGCTATCTTGTCTTGTTTCAATAACTTCTTTAAAGAATGGATCAAAGATTAAGTTTTCTAATTTTGGATTATTTTGGTATGCTTCGATAATATTTTGTAAAATTTTCGCTTGAATAATACATCCACCACGGAAAATTTTAGCAATTTGTGAATAATCAAATGTCCAGTTATATTCTTTCTCAGCAGCTTGTAATAATTTGAATCCTTGTGCATAAGATACAATTTTTGAAATAAATAAAGCATCTTTTACAATATTTTTTAGTCGTTCTTTATCTTCAACTACTGCATAAGGTTTACGAGCAAATTCTTTTTCAGCGCGAACACGTTCTTCTTTAAGATTTGACATATATCTTCCATTTAACGCAGCTGTAATAACTGATACATCAATTCCTAAATCAATAGCTTGTTCATTAGTCCATTTCCCAGTACCTTTTTGTTGAGATTTATCTAAGATTTTATCTACTAAGTAGCTTCCATCTTCTTCTTTTACTTTGAAGATGTTTGCTGTAATTTCAATTAGATAAGATTCTAATTCACCTTTATTCCATTCTTCAAATGTTTTTTGTAATTCTTCATTTGAGAAACCTCCTAAGTGTTTAAGCACTTTGTAAGCCTCTGAAATTAGTTGCATATCTCCATATTCGATACCATTGTGAACCATTTTCACATAATGACCTGCTCCACCAGTTGAAGTATAACTACAACAAGGAACACCATTAACTTTAGCCGCAATAGCTTCTAAAATAGGACGAATTTCTTCGTAAGCTTTTTCATCACCACCAGGCATTAAAGCAGGACCGAATCTAGCACCTTCTTCTCCTCCAGATACACCAACTCCAAAGTAGTTAATTCCTTTTTCTAATAATAGATCATATCTTCTTTGAGTATCTTTAAAGAATGAGTTTCCTCCATCAATAATGATATCTCCTTTATCAAGAAGTGGTGTTAATTGTTCAATTAGGCTATCTACAGCAAACCCTGCTTTAACCATTAAGACAATTTTTCTTGGTTTTTCTAGTCCATCGACTAATTCTTGTAATGAATATCTCCCTGTTACATTTTTGTGTGGGTGCTCTTCTAGCATTTTATCTACAACAGATGTTGTTCTATTAAATACTGCAACTTTAAAACCATTATCTGCAATATTTAATGCAAGATTACTTCCCATTACTGATAAACCGATAACTCCGATATTTTGTTTCATTAATGAACCTCCTAATGTTTCTTACCTAAGATTATACCACTAAATACATTGCTAATGGAAATATTTTTGCTTGAAAAAATTTTTTACTATTATTTTCTTTAGTTACTTAATGCATTAAAATTTAATATTTTAGAAAAACTGTATCAAGTACAATAATAACAATGTTATTATCTAATAATCTTTCACTTTTATGTATGCGCTTTATTTGATATGTTACAGGAAATAAAAATAATTTAATTCTTTTTACCATTTTTAAATTATTCATTTCTTCTATTTAAAATTATATATAACTTTTTTTGTAAAAATGCATAGATAAAAGTTTAAATACATAAATATATATCAAAAAATACAAACAAACTACTTGATTTATATTTTTTCATAAGATACAATGTTAATACAGTAATGATAACGTTTACTTATAAGAAAAACAGAAAAAGGAGAATTAACTATGAGTGAAGTTAAAGTTTTAAAAAATTTTATTAACGGGGAATTCGAAGAAAATACAAATTACGATTATATAAACGTACTAAATCCATCTACAGAAGAAGTTATCGCGAAAATCCCTTCTTCTTCAGAAGCAGATGTAGACCGCGCAATTGATGTAGCAGAAGTGGCTCAACGTGATTGGGAAAAATTACCTGCAATTCAAAGAGGTGCATATCTTAGAAAAATTGCTGAACGTATCCGCGAACGTGAGCCAGAAATTACACAAACTATTGTTAATGAAGGTGGTAAAACTTTCGATTTAGCAAAAGTTGAAGTATTATTCACAGCTGATTACTTAGATTATATGGCTGAATGGGCTAGAAGATATGAAGGGGAAATTATTCAAAGTGATAGACAAGATGAGCACATCTTCTTATTCAAACGCCCTCACGGAGTAACTACTGGTATTTTACCTTGGAACTTCCCATTCTTCTTAATCGCTAGAAAAGCGGCACCAGCATTACTTACTGGTAATACAATTGTATTGAAACCAAGTCAATTAACTCCAATAAATGCCGATATTTTTGCTGAAATCTGCGTAGAAGTTGGTCTTCCAAAAGGTATCCTTAATATTATTCACGGACGTGGATCTGTTGTAGGAAATAGATTAGCTTCTAACCCTAAAGTTGGCTTAGTAAGTTTAACAGGTAGCTTAACAGCTGGACAAGAAGTTATGAGAGCTGCTGCCGAAAACATCACTAATGTTTCTTTAGAACTTGGAGGAAAAGCCCCAGCTATCGTATTTAAAGACGCAGATTTAAATCTTGCTGCAAAAGCAATTGTAGCATCTCGTGTAATTAACTCAGGACAAGTTTGTAACTGTGCAGAAAGAGTATACGTTCATGAAGATGTTAAAGATGAATTCGAAAAAATCTTATTCGCTGAACTTGATAAAGTTAAATTCGGTGACCCTAACAAAGAAGGTGGTTTAGATTATGGTCCACTTATCGAAAAACGTGCTGTAGACGCTGTTGCAGAAAAAGTTGCTTATGCAGTAAAACAAGGTGCGACTCTATCATATGGTGGAACTCGTGATGAAAATCAAGTAGGATATTTCTTTGGACCAACTGTTTTAACAGATGTAACTAACGAAATGAAAATTATGAAAGAAGAAACATTCGGACCTGTAATCCCAGTAGCAACATTCAAAACTTTAGAAGAAGTATTAGAATATGCAAATGATTCAGAATATGGATTAACTTCATCAGTTTACACTACTAACCTAAATACTGCATTCAAAGCTGTAAATGGTCTGAAATTTGGAGAAACATACATCAACCGTGAAAACTTCGAAGCTATGCAAGGATTCCACGCTGGACGTCGTAAATCTGGTATCGGTGGAGCTGACGGTAAACATGGTTTAGAAGAATACCTAACTACTCAAGTTGTTTACATGCAATTAGATAATGAATAATCTATAAAAATACTAATCAACAATCTAATAAATCATCATACTCAAGTATATATTTGAATATGGTGATTTATTTTATTATACGATTATTCTTTGCTCCTTACCTCCTTATTCCCCATACAAGAGAAACAAATTAAAAGTTTTCAAAAAATTATTGACAAATTTTCAGATAAATGTTAAGATTCTAATTACAATTAATAAAGGAGCTACTCAATAATGAAAACTAAAATTTTAACTAGTAAAAGAGAATACTTTTTCGTGCCATTTTAGCAGCACTTATATCTCATAGCATTGTAGATATAAGTGCAACGATGTCTACAATGGCTAGTTAAACATGTTTTTAGGCCATTGGTAAAAATACTAAATGGCCTTGAGTATAGTATTATATATATTTTAAAAGCTATTTAGTATTTTCTAAATAGCTTTTATTTATTTTCAATTAACAGGAGGAGAAATTTTATGTCAGAAAATTCAAAATGGAGTTCTAAAATAGGTTTCATACTTGCTTCAGCGGGATCTGCGATAGGTCTTGGAGCTGTATGGAAATTCCCATATATGACAGCAGCAAATGGTGGAGGTGGATTCTTACTAGTCTTCCTTATCTTCACTCTTTTAATTGGACTACCACTACTTCTTGCTGAATTTGTACTTGGTCGTGGTGCTGGAGTTTCAGCCATTAGAACTTTTGGTAAACTAGGAAAAAACAAAAATTATAATATTATTGGTTATATCGGTGGATTCGCCCTATTCATCTTACTATCATTCTATAGTGTTATAGGTGGATGGATTTTAGTATACTTAGGTATTTCAGTTACCGATGCTCTTGGGCTTCATGCTACTGGCGATCACGCTGCCCTATTCACGAGTGTTATCTCAAATACTTGGATTGCATTAGGAGCTCAGGCCTTATTCATCTTATTGAATATTCTTATAGTATCTCGTGGTGTTCAAAAAGGTATTGAAAAAGCATCAAAAATTATGATGCCACTATTATTCATTATATTCTTAGTAATTATCGCAAGATCATTAACATTACCAAATGCAATGGCTGGAGTTACTTACTTCCTAAAACCTGATTTTTCTAAAATCACTAGTTCTGGTATTTTATTCGCACTTGGTCAATCGTTCTTCGCACTTTCTATCGGGGTTACGGCTATGTTAACTTATGCATCATACCTTGATAGAAGAACTAACCTGGTTCAATCAGGTATTTCGGTTGTATTAATGAACATTGCCGTTTCTATAATGGCAGGACTTGCAATCTTCCCAGCTATGAGTTCATTCGGAATGAAATCTGAAGGTGGGCCAAGTTTATTATTCATCGTATTACCACAATTATTCAACAATATGGCATTCGGTAAAATTTTCTACATTCTATTCTTAATATTATTCTTATTCGCTACTATTACTTCATCTGTAGTTATGTTAGAAATCAATGTAGGAAATATTACTAACCAAAAAAATACTAACCGTACTAAATTCAGTGTAATCATCGGAATCTTAACTTTCATCGTTGGAATTCCTTCAGCTCTATCTTACGGTTCATTATCTGATACATTAATATTCGGAAAAACAGTTTTCGATTTAATGGACTTCTTAGTATCTAATATACTTATGCCACTTGGTTGTCTTGCACTATCAATATTCACTGGATATGTACTAGACAAAAAAGTTGCCAAGGAACAATTACACATTAATGAGCATAACAAAACAAGCCTAGTATTATTCAGAACATGGTTATTCCTATTAAGATATATACTACCAGTTATTATTCTTATCGTTTGCTTAGCACAATTTTTATAATATAATTTAAAACTATTTGGAGTGATTCAAATAACGATTTCGTAGAAATCCCATCTGTTGAATCACTCTTATTTTTTTATAGCGTTTTAAATATTTTTTTATAAATAAACTATAATTATTGACATACGTTTTCAATAGTGCTATCATTAAGTCATGAATTAAATATTTCTTCGGGGTCGGGTGTAATTCCCAACCGGCGGTGACTAGTTTTCTAGAAGTCCGTGAGCGCAAGCTGATCTGGTGAGATTCCAGAACCGACAGTATAGTCTGGATGGGAGAAGAAATTATAGCATTAAGATAAATATATCTAATACTACTGATAATATACAACCTAGAATGTATTATAATTATACATTCAGTACTTTTTATCGAATAAAAAACAAACCATCAATCCCGATTATTTGAATCATCAAATATTATCGGGTTTTTATTTTTATAAAGGAGTTGATACTATGCATGAATATTTTATGAATCTTGCTCTATTAGAGGCCAAACGTGGTACAAAATATACACATACCAATCCTCTAGTCGGTGCAATTATAGTAAAAGATAATAAAATTGTCGCAAGAGGTGCACACCTTCGTTACGGTTGTGAACATGCTGAAAAAAATGCTATTTCTACTTGTAAAACTCCTGAAAAAATATTTAATTCAACTCTATACGTCACATTAGAACCATGTAACCACAGAGGAAAACAACCCCCTTGTACAGAAGCCATATTGAAAATGGGCATCTCTAAAGTTGTTGTTGCTCAATTAGATCCTAACCCAATAGTTAGTGGTAAAGGAATTAAATTCTTACGTGATAATGGAATTGAAGTTATAACTGGTATCTTGGAAAAAGAAGCTTACAGTCTAAATTATGCTTATAATTTATTCCATACACAAAATAGACCATATGTAGTCTTAAAACAAGCTACCAGTCTTGATGGAAAATTAGCCTTTACTAATGAAAGAACTCAAATAACAGGAAAAGAAGTGTACGACTTCGTCAGAAAAGAACGAGATAATTATCAAGCTATTCTTGTTGGGGCAAAAACTGTGTTAATAGATAATCCAAAATTAACTGGAGCCAACACTTCGTTATACCCACCAAAAAGAATAATATTAGATAAAGAAGGAACTATTTTTCAACATAAAGAACTAAATCTCTTTAAAGATGATTCTTCTGAAGTTATAGTTTTTTCAAAACACAAAAATGAAGACTTACCTTCACATGTAACTATCGTTACACCTAACGAATTTACAATAAAAGAAATTCTTACTGAAATTGCAAAACTTGGTATACAGTCAGTTTACGTAGAAGGTGGCCCTTGTATCCACGATCAATTCCTTGCTAGTGGCTATTGGGATGAAGTAATTTCATATATTTCCCCTACACTCTTAGGAGGAAGAAATACTTCATCATTTAGTAGTGATAGGCCTACTAATGAAAAAATCACTTTACACGATATTAATGTAACAAAACTCGGTGAAGATATAAGAATCTCAGGAAGGAAAGAAAGTCAATGTTTACAGGATTAATAAAAGAACAAGGGAAAATAGTAAAAATTATAAAATCAAGTCACAGTATAAAATTAACAATACAAGCAACTAAGAACTTATTGGAAACATATAAAATCGGTGATAGTATGGCTGTAAATGGTGTATGTTTAACGTGTGTTCAAAAAAGTTCATCACAATTCACAGTTGATATTATGCCTGAGACTTATAAGAGAACAACATTTAAAGAGCTAAAAGTAAATGACTCTGTAAATCTTGAACCTGCAATGGGACACTCAGATAGATTCGAAGGACATATCGTTTCGGGTCACAGTGATGGATTAGCACAATTAGCAGCAAGACAAAAAGATGAAAATGCTATTCTTCTAACTTTTGCTTATCCAAATAAATTCCAAGGAGAAATCATTAATCAAGGCTCAATTACCATAAACGGAATAAGTTTAACAGTAGTAACTTGTGACAATAATAAATTTACAGTTTCGTTAATTCCACATACTGCAAAACATACAAATCTAGAAAAATTGAAAATTGGTGACAATGTAAATATTGAGACCGATATTCTAGCAAAATACATAAAAGCTCAATTAAAATTATTTGGAGGAAAGTTAAATGATTAATAATATAAGACAAGCAATCGAAGACCTAAAAGCTGGAAAATTAATTGTTCTTATCGATGATGACGACAGAGAAGCGGAAGGAGATTTAGTTGGATTAGCTGAACTAGTTACAGGTGAAAATGTAAACTTCATGACAAAATACGCCCGTGGTTTAATTTGCTCACCTGTTTCAACTGAAATAGCACAACGCTTGAATCTACACTCAATGCTAGATAAAAATACTGATCCGCATGAGACTGCATTTACAGTAAGTGTTGATTATAAAACATCAACTACAGGAATCTCTGCTTTTGAAAGAGCAACTACTATAAAAGAATTAGCAAATCCTAATTCGAGACCAGAAGATTTTAATAGACCTGGACACATGTTCCCTCTTATTGGGCGTGATGGTGGAATCAAAGTTCGTCGTGGTCACACAGAGGCTAGCCTAGATTTAGCAAGATTAGCTAATAGCACTGAAGCTTCGTACATCTGTGAAATTATGAATGAAGATGGTACTATGGCTAGAAGAGATGACTTGTATGAATTCGCTAAAAAATGGAATTTAACAGTTGTTGACTTAGATGAACTAACACGTTTTTTGTCATTTGAAGAAAGCGTTAAAGTAAAGCTTCCAACAGAATTTGGAGACTTTGATTTACAGCTGTTCGAAGATGAATTTAATAAAGAACATTTAATTATTAGCAAAGGAGATTTAACTTCTGAAGAACCTTTACTAATACGAGTTCACTCAGAATGTTTAACAGGGGATATATTCGCTTCTCATAGATGTGATTGCGGTGAACAATTACATGCCGCACTTCAAAAAATCTCAGAACTAGGTCGCGGTGCAGTTCTCTATTTAAGACAAGAAGGACGAGGAATCGGACTTAGAAATAAACTTCTTGCTTACCAATTGCAAGAACAAGGTGTAGATACTTACGATGCTAATGTGCAATTAGGTTTCGCTCCCGATGAGAGGGATTATAGTATTGCAGTAGATATATTAGATTACTTAGGAATAAAATCGGTAAAACTACTTACTAACAATCCTGACAAAGTAGAACAACTAAGCTCTTTAGGAATAAACATAGTTGACCGTGAACCAATTAAGATAAAACCACATAAAGAAAACAAACACTATTTACAAACAAAAAAAATAAGATTTAATCACTTTTTAGATATATAAGGAGAATATTATTATGACAACATTTGAAGGAAAATTTATAGGTAAAGATATTAAAGTAGCAATCGTAGTAGCACGTTTTAACGAGTTCATCACATCTAAATTATTAGGTGGAGCTAAAGATACATTAATTAGAAATGAAGTAAAAGAAGAAAACATCGATGTATACTGGGTTCCAGGAGCATTCGAAATTCCATTTATTACTAAAAAATTAGTAGCTACAAATAAATACGATGGTATCGTTACATTAGGAAGCATTATTCGTGGAAGCACTAGTCACTATGACCTAGTTTGTAACGAGGTAGCAAAAGGTGTAGGACAAATTAACCTTAACAGCGAAATTCCTGTAATGTTCGGTGTTATTACTACTGAAGATATCGATCAAGCTATCGAAAGAGCTGGTTCAAAAGCTGGAAACAAAGGTAGTGAATGTGCTCAAGGTCTTCTTGAAATGATTGACTTAACTAAACAAATCTAGTATATAGAAAGCCAAAGTATGGTCCTAAATCCAACTTCGGCTTTCTTTTTTATTCAAAATAAAGCTAGGAACTTGAACTTCAAGCTCCTAGCTTCTTATTATCTATAATTGTTATTTAGAGTAGTTTGGACTTTCTTTTGTAATTTGAACGTCGTGTGGGTGAGATTCGATTAATCCAGCACCTGTCATACGAACAAATTGTGAGTTTTCACGAAGTGCACGTAAGTCACGTGAACCAGTGTAACCCATACCTGCACGTAATCCACCAATGATTTGGTAAATTGTTTCAGAAACAGCACCTTTATAAGGTGTACGTCCTTCGATTCCTTCTGGAACTAATTTCTTACCATCTTCTTGGAAGTAACGGTCTTTAGATCCTTTTTCCATTGCAGAAATTGATCCCATTCCTCGGTATGCTTTGAATGTTCTACCTTGGAAGATTTCTAATTCACCTGGAGATTCTTCACAACCTGCAAGCATAGAACCTAGCATTACTGCGTGTCCTCCAGCTGCGATAGCTTTTACTACGTCTCCAGTATATTTAATTCCACCATCAGCGATGATTGTTTTTCCTAATTCGCGAGCCACTGTTGCGCAGTCGTAGATAGCTGTGATTTGTGGAACTCCTACCCCTGCAACTACACGTGTAGTACAGATTGAACCAGGTCCAATACCTACTTTTACAACATCCGCTCCAGCTTCGAATAAATCACGAGCAGCTTCTCCTGTTGCTACATTTCCTGCGATAATATCTAAATCAGGATAGTTAGTTCTTAATGTTTTAACTGCATCTAATACTCCTTTAGAGTGTCCGTGAGCAGTATCAACTACGATTGCATCAACTCCAGCTTCTACTAAAGCATCAACACGATCAACTGTATCGTTAGTAATACCTACAGAAGCGGCTACTAAAAGTCGCCCTTTAGCATCTTTCGCTGAGTTAGGATATTTAGCTAATTTCTCAATATCTTTAATAGTGATCAATCCTGTTAATTTACCTGCTTCATCAGTTAAAATTAGTTTTTCAATTTTGTGGCTACGTAAAATTACACTAGCTTCTTCTAGCGTAGTTTTTTCTGGAGCAGTAATAAGGTGCTCTTTAGTCATTACTTCGCTAATTTTAATATCAAAGTCAGTTAAGAATCTCATATCACGGTTTGTAATAATCCCAACAACTTTCATATCATCTTCATTGTTTACAATCGGTACACCTGAAATTCTGTATTGTTGCATTAAGTTTTCTGCTTCATATACTAGGCTATCTGGAGTAAGGAAGAAAGGATCTGTAATAACTCCACTTTCTGAACGTTTAACTTTTCTTACTTGTTCAGCTTGTTCTTCAATAGTCATATTTTTGTGAATAACACCGATTCCACCTTCACGAGCCATTGCTATTGCCATTTTGTGTTCTGTTACTGTATCCATCGCAGCAGAAATAATTGGCACTGATAGTTTAATTTTCTCCGTTAAACTAACTTTCAAATCAACTTTTTTAGGTAAAATGTCACTTTTAGCTGGTACTAATAGCACATCATCAAATGTTAAACCTTCTTTTTGAAATTTATTTTCCCACATTTTATTTAAGTCCTTTCTTATTTCTCATCATCAGCTTTATTAAATTTAACTTCATTATTCTCTAGAGAAGCAATTCTACATAAAGAACAAACATTGACATTCTTTTCATCTAATAATTTTCTACCATCTTGGAAACTTTTCTCAACTAGTATTCCTACTCCTACTGTCTCAGCTCCAGCCTTATCTACTATTTCCATAAGACCTAAAGTAGCCTGTCCATTAGCAAGAAAATCATCAACAATAAGTACTTTGTCATCTTTATTAATGAATTTTTCTGAAACTACTATAGTATTAGTTATATTTTTCGTGTAGCTATGAACCTCTGCAGTGTATACATCATTATTTTTTAATGTTGATGGTTTACTCTTTTTAGCGAAAACCATCGGCACTTTAAATAAGTTTGCTACCATAATCGCTGGCGCAATACCACTCGCCTCGATTGTCAGAATCTTCGTTATTTCTTCATTTTTAAAATATTCATGAAAAGACTCTGCCATTTTCATCATTAAGCCAGCATCGATTTGATGGTTTAAAAATGAATCAACTTTAAGGACATTATTGTCATAAACTTTACCATCGGTAATAACCATTTCTCTTAGTAATTCCATAACTCCTCCTATATAAACTTTGAGTAATTTTATTTATGATACCAAACTTTCATTGAAAATTCAAGAGCCTAATGAAATGTTAATCATTAAGGCTCTTTATTCATAATATTATTTTAAATTGTCTAATAAGTCAGTAATTTCTTTTTGAGAAAAATGATATTTTTCTTTACAAAACGCACAGACTAACTCTGTAGTTTCTTGTTTAGCAATTTCTTCTAATTCTTCTTTCCCTAACGTTACTAGAGCATCAGCATAGCGCTCTTTAGAACATGTACATTTAAATACTACATCATTCTTCTGTAAAATTCGATAGTTTTCTTCTCCTCCAAAGATAATATCCGCAATTTCTTCAGGTGTTTTTCCTTCATGGATAAGTGTAGAAATTGGTTTAATATTACTAATTGCTTTTTCTATCTTTGTTATCGTCTCATTTGTAGCATTTGGAAGTACCTGTAAAATAAATCCTCCAGCTGCAATTACAGAATTATCAGTTTCTACCAATACCCCTAAAGATACTGCAGAAGGAACTTGCTCACTAGCAGCAAAATAGTAAGTGAAATCTTCTGCGATTTCTCCAGATACTATCGGTGAAGTAGTAGTATACTTTTCATTTAATCCTAAGTCACGTACTACCGTGATGTTTCCTCCACCAACTACTCCTTTTACATCAAGCTTACCTTGAGCATTACTTGGAATATGAACCTGCATATTTTTAGCATATGCTGTAGTTTCTCCTAACTCATTTGATGATGCATAGATTGTTCCTACTGGACCATCTCCACGAACAGCAACGTCAATTCTGTCTCCACTCTTAAGCATGGCACCCATCATTGTAGTAACCGTAGCTGTACGACCTACTGCTGCTATTGCTGTTGGATAAGCATCATGTCTTTGTCTAATTTCTTCTACTAAATCTGTAGTTTTTGTTACAAAAAATCTAATTTCATCGTTAAAGGCTAATCCTCTAATCAAATAATCTTTCATTAAAATAAATTCCTTTCAATTCTAGAACTTCTTATTACGATGTATTATTATACATTTTATTTCCATTATTGTCTATTTATTTACGTTTATAAATTTTTATAATTAATTATGAATCGTTCCATTTCCTCTATATTATCTGTAAATAAAGTATTTTTTCTATCTTCAATAGTTAAGAAACCTTCTGCTACCATCTTATCAAAATATTGTTCTAAAAAGTCATAATAACCATTAATATTCATTAGAATACAAGGAGCATCTTTTTTACCAACTCTCACCCATGAGATTACCTGTGATATCTCTTCTAGCGTTCCAGGTCCACCTGGTAAAGCAATAAACACATCACCAAGATCAACAAGTTTAGTTTTTCTCACCGACATATCATCGACAACAATCAGTTCATTAATATCATTGTGGCTGATTTCTCTGTCTACTAAAAATTGTGGCATTATCCCTATGACTTCTCCACCATTGTCTAAGACTGTATCAGCAATAATCCCCATCAGACCTACTTTGCCACCACCATATACTAAAGTATGATTATTTCTAGCGATCCACTCTCCAAGTTCTATTGCATTTTCTTTATACAATTCACTCTTCCCATTATTTGCTCCACAAAAAACTGTAATTTTCATCGTTATTATATCCTTATTATTGTTTCTTTAATGTTATTTGGTATTATTCATCTTGTATAATTCAATTATACCTTTTAAAGTTAATTCTTCATCAACTATATCCACCACATCACTATACTTTGCAATAAACTTTGATAAACCTCCAGTTAAAACTACCTTATATTCTTTTCCTAAATCTTTTTGTAAATGTTTAATAATATTTTCAAATTGACCTAAGAATCCATAAAATAACCCTGCTTGCATTTGACTAGTAGTATCCATCCCTAGAGATGTACTCACCGCTTCAAATTCCACCCTAGGTAGTTTGGCAGCCCTTGAATATAATGCTTCCGCACTAATATTCATACCTGGACAAATAATACCTCCACGATAGTTCATATCTTCGTCCACACAATCAAATGTTGTAGCTGTTCCAAAATCAACTACTATTGCTGGTAAATATTCACTAACTTTTGCTCCGACAATATCAACTACTCGATCGGAACCTAATTTACTACTATATGGCTCTGGTACCTTTATACCTGTATTAATATCAGCCGAAACAATAATCGGTTCTTTTTCAAAGTATTTCTTACTTAACAATTCTAGTGCAAACATCATTTTTGGAACTACACTCGATATCACCACTCCATCGAAATCTTCAAACTTAATCCCTTTATCAATAAAGAAATTTCTAATAATAACATATAGTTCATCTTCTGTTTTAGTATTATCCGTTGCTATACGCCATGAATGAAGCATCTTATAATCACTGCTAAATACTCCAAGTACGATGTTTGTATTCCCTACATCTAATGCAAAAATCATCTTTAATCTCCTACGATTTACTATTTTTAAGAATGATTATATTATACCACAATTACATAAATGCAAGTAGCAAAATACAAAATTAACGATATATATATTATTTACATAACATATAAAAAAAAGATTATTGACTATTTTAGCCAACAATCTTTTCTATATTATCTTTTAGATAATGACTCTCTATATTTAAGAGGTGTCATTTTCACTAGTGTTTTAAATATTCTAATGAAGTAACTTGTATCGAAGTACCCAATATAATCTGCAACTTCTGAAATTGAAAAATCAGTATTCGCTAATAAATAGCACGCGTTAGATATACGTTTATCGTGGATATAATCTACAATACTAATTCCCATATCTTTATTGAAAATAGAAGACAGATAACTCTTATTAACACCTAAGTAATCACTTACGTTATCTAAACTAATTTTTTCTGAAATACGATCATTGATATAAGCAATACAGTTACGAACTACAGCTTGTTTATCTTTGTATTTATTTCTATCAACTAATAGACAGTAACTTCTAATAACATCTTCTGATAAGTCATAGTTATCAAGTTTATTTTTAATTTTAACCCATAATTCTTCGATTCCTAAGAAATCGTCATTGTGTTGTTCAAGAGCATAGCGTAATAAATCATTCATGTTATATGATTTTCTACGACGAACATTAACGCCCTGCTCAACATGGCTTTCTTCTACACCATGATTTCTACGACGTAAATCGAAAAGCATATTAACACGAGAAATATTACCTTCAACTACAGCTTGTAAAATCTCATGTTTAAACTTAACTTCACTCTCTAGAATACTATTTAAGTATGTATTTTTTCTAGATGATGTTCTTCTTACATTTTTCACACTAGAATCTTCAATTAAAACAATCGCATCTAAGAAATCTACATTTTCGTCTTCTACTAATAATTCTACTAAATAGTTGAATTTTTTTCTTGGTGTAATTGGTAATGAAAAATATACATCACAAATTAATTCACTAATACTCGCTCCATATTTTGTTAATGATTCTTGGAATAATTTAGTTGGTATTAAATATTCTAAGAAAGGAGTAATTAGATAGAAATCATCTTCATTATCACTCGGAATAAATAAACATGAAATTCCTAAACCACTTTGGCATTTTACAAGCTTCCCTGCATGTAACCCTTCTTTAATCTTAGGAAGATTTCTCTTAACAAATCTACTGAAAATACTGCTTAATTGCTCTTCACCTAAGTCAAAACGTATTTCTTCATCTGAGTATTTATATGTTAACACATCTCCATTTAAATCCAGAATATCCTTAATTCGCTCAATTTTCTTTAATGAACTTCTCATTTTACCTACCTCCTAACAATTTATACTCTAATCTATTGTAATATCACGTCTTGCATTTACAATGTATGAAATTGTAAAGAATACAAAACTGTATGCTACTAACATAATAATTAATGCATTTGCATTATCAAACTTAAACATTTCTTTTACAGTCTGGCGACCTGCTTCACTTGAATAATATGAACTAAATAATGGTACGTCAAACATGTGATATTTTGCCCATGAGAATTTTGAAACTGCAAATATTGTTAAAGATTGAATTAATCCAGTTCCTAAAAGTGATAACATAACTAATACCAATGATAGAATTTGTGTTTTAAACACCACACAAACTAATACTACCATCGCTACAAAGAAGATATACACTGCTAAATCAGCTAAGTTTGTTATTATTATTTGTTTAGCAACTGTTCTTCCAAAATATCCTTCAGTTATAGTATCATTCAAATGATTTAATCCTACTTTATTTTTAAAGAATACATAATTTTTTGTTACAAAATCAAATACTGTTCCTACTACTAAGAAAATAATATAGTTAATGAATGCTAATACTATTTTTGCAGTAAGTATCGCAGAACGAGACTTAGGTTTTGTATATAGAAACTTAATCGTTCCTTTTGAGTATTCTTGAGATAAATTGTTTGCTAACATAATTAGCGAGAATATCGTTGCTGTTGCCGCAGCAACCACCGTTATTCCACTTAATATTTTTACCGCATCTACACCATCTTCAAATTGTCTTTTTGCAAAATAGCTATTTAACAAAATAATTCCAAATGATAGTAAGAAATATAACCATGTAGTTTTCTTTTTATAATCTTTTATAAATTCATTTATTAATAATTTCATTATTTTCTCTCCCCTCCTGTAATTTGTAGGAATCGATCCTCTAATGATGTTGTTAATTCACGAATTGTATCTAATTCAACATTATTAGTTACTAAGTAAGTAATGATACGAGCTTTTTCTTCACGATTTAGATTTTCAAATACAAATCCATCTTTAGTCAGTTCATATCTAACCCCTAGTTCTCTTACTAATAATTCTGTTTTTTCAACATCATGTGTTGAAATTAATGTTTTAACGACTTCATCTGCTACTAGATTTTCTAATTTATCATCAGCGATAATTTTACCTTTTTCAATTACGATAACTCTATCACAAACTTTTTCAATTTCATCAAGAAGATGTGATGAAATTAAAATTGAAACTCCTGTTGCTGCGATTTCTTTAAGTTTATTACGAAAATCTTGCACTCCTTGAGGGTCTAATCCATTAACAGGCTCATCAAGAATAAGAACTTTAGGATCATTTAATAATGCTTGTGCTAATCCAAGACGTTGACGCATACCTAGTGAATAAGTTTTAACTTTTTTTCTAATTACTTTTTTCAGTCCAACAAATTCAACTAGTTCTTTCATACGTGCTCTTGTTACTTTTTTACCACATACACGTGCAATTTGTTTCAAGTTAGCCCAACCTGACATATAGTTATAAAACTCAGGTGTTTCAATCATCGCTCCAACTTCTTTAAGCATAGAAGTTCTTCCTAAACCAAGAGGTTTTTCGAAACAATAGACGCCCCCTTTTGTTTTCTTAGTTAGTCCTACCATCATTCTCATGATTGTAGTTTTACCACTTCCATTAGGCCCTAGTAATCCGATTATCTCACCTTCACGCATGTCGAAGGTAATATCTTCAACAATTGTTTTTAAACCTATACGTTTTTTCACCCCTAGCACCTCTAGTACTACAGGTTTTTCCTCAACTTTTTCTACTTTTTTTCCTACTAACGCTTCTTCTTTCTCAATTGCTTGTACTAATTCATTTTTATCTAGTACAACTGTTTCGGCATACTCATCAGTTACTTTTTCTGTAACAGTTGGCATAATTACTGTTTCTTCAAGATTCTCTTGTTCATTATGAGTCTTTCTAGTGTAAGTAGACGAATTCTCTATATCAACTTGCTTTCTTATTTTCTCAAGCAGATTTGAATAATCATCTGTTTTTTTACTATTTTTTGCCAATTCATCATTACTTAATATATCTTTATTTTTTTCTGAATTTGTCATTATTTGTAGAAGATTCCTTTCTCATAAATTTTCTTTTATATTATATCATATTTATACTATTATTTCCATTAAATAATGAATAATTATTTTTTATTTTACTACTTTTATCTTGTAAATACAGTAAATCATAATTTAAGATTTTTATATTTATGAAAATCTCATAATATTATGAAAATCTGAAACCCACCTACAGCAACATTCATAGTTTTCACATCTATTTATATTTTCTTAAAATTTTGATTATACTTGTACATACTTTATTATAAAAATTCTAAAAATTTATAGATAACTTATATCCCTATAGTATAACTTTATCTACCAGTAAAATCCATATTTGTTTTTATAATAACTATTTAAACACCTTTACCATAAAAATTCTTATTACAGATATAATGTACTTTTTCTCATTTACATAATCATAATCATAATTACATCATTCAATTATTATACTATATCAAAATTATAATTGTATTTAGATTTATGATATAATATAACGTGAGGTGATACATTATGAAAAAAACACTTAGAAAAAAATTCATATCCGAACGAAACAGCTTAGCAAGCGACTATAGAAACTCATCTACTAACACAATCTTTGCAACATTGGAAGAACAAAATTTCTTCGAATCCTCAGAAAAAATATTCATATACGTGGGATTTGGTAGCGAAATCACAACTGAAACTTTTATAAAAAAATGGATAAATAAAAAACAAATCTTTGTTCCAAAAATAAAAAATGGAAAGATGAATTTAATTCGCTTAAAATCTTGGGATGAGCTTGCCCCAGGACATTTCGGAGTATTAGAACCAACTTCATCCGACTACTACGAAGGAAAAATAGACTTAGTAGTAACTCCTTCTATCGTTTTCGATAATAATGGATATCGACTTGGTTATGGTAAAGGATACTACGATAAATATTTCTCATCAAGAGAATATGATATTAGCGTTGGTTTATCTTACCATAAACTACTACAAGATAATGTTCCTAAAGAAGATCACGATATAAAAGTAGATGTAATCATAACCGAGGAGAAAATTTTTATAATCAATGAAAAATATAATAGTAACAACTAGTGTAAAAACAAATTCAGAACTTAATGAAAAAGCCCAACGACTCGCCGATGATTTAAGATTAAAATATAAAATGAGAAATAAGAAAACAATAAAACAATTATTATCCTCATCAGATGGCGTACTAGTAGTCTATAAGAACAAATTAAGCTACTTCGAAGACGATTCTGAATTCTTCTTTCATTTAGACACAACAGCTCTTAAAATAAAAAATTCAGATAACGAACCCTTAGTAGAAATAATCGAAGAAAAAGAACAAAGTATTCTTGATTGTACTATGGGCCTAGCTGGAGACAGTATATTACTAAGTTATTACGGACATAAGGTTATATCTTTAGAAAAAAATAACATCATTTACCTAATAACAACCAACGGTCTAAAAAACTATATTTCTACGAATGAAGAAATTAATAAAGCGATGCGTAAAATTAAAACTTATAATGTCGATTGTCTTGATTATTTAAAAAATTGTCCAGATGATAGTTACGACATTATATACTTCGATCCTATGTTTTCTCATAACATTACAGAATCAAGAAATCTCGAAGGTATACTTCCCTTAGTCGACACTATTTTTCCTTACGAAGAATTCATAAAAGAAGCGAAAAGAGTCGCTAGAAAAAAAATAATAGTCAAAGCTCATTTTAAAGATAGTGTTTTTGAAAAATATAATTTTACTCAAATAATAAGAAAAAATACAAAATTCCATTACGGCTATCTTAACCTAAAATAAAAACCAAAAATCAAGCATTAAAGCTTAATTTTTGGTTTTTCATTTTTCATTTCTTTTACTGCTAAATAACCGTCAAAGCCTGTAATTTCTTTAAAATCACGATACAATGAATTTTCTTCAGATTTTGCACGAACTACACTTTTAAATTCTTTATATGTAGATTTAAACTCTGTAAGTTCCACACCTGACAAATAACATTCTTCAATTAAGTCTAAAAACTTAATAATTGTCGTTATTTCCTCAGTATTATATAGCGTATAATCTATCGGATAATTAAACTCCATATCCTTACCTACTCAAAAGTATATCCGACACCACGAACAGTTCTAAGATTTTTGTCATAACCTATTTTTCGTAGTTCTTTTCTTAATCCTGAGATGTAAACCTCAATCGCATTAATAGTTGTTTCTGAATCAACACCCCATACACGATCGAAAATTTCTTCTTTCTCTAATACAATATTATTATTTATCACAAAGAAAGATAATAATTCAAGATATTTTCCTTTAATAGATTCCAACGTTCCACCATTAGATGATACTAATTCATTTTTAAGATCTAACACTAAATCTTTGTATGTAATTTCATTTTCACCTTTTAAGTTACTTTCACGTTGAAGTAAGTTAGACATAGTTGTTAGTAAAAGAGAAGTATCCGCTACACGTGGTAGATATTCCGTTACTCTATGTTTCATAACTCTTGCCTTTTCTTCAGTTGATTCAGCTATAGTGATTACAATTACTGGTATTTTCAGTTCTTTTTCTTCACGAATATAATCTAATAGATCTATCCCACCCATTCCAGGTAAGATACTATCCGTTATGACAAAATCATATACATTTTCATCAATATATTTTCGTCCATCTAGCCCATTATAACAAACATCCGCATCGAATTTTTCTGCGATTGCTGCTTTTAACGATGAAGCTAATAATTTATCATCTTCTACAATAAGCGCTTTAAGCATCAAAAACTCCTCCTTTTATTTCTTAACTTTTGTTTCTCTAAATAAATATTTTATAACTTTTCTAAAAAAAATACAACTAAAAACCACTATACTTTTCACTATTTTTTCATAATAAGAAAATACATAATACTAGCTATCATTATCCCTACTAAAGCACCGCTACTGTCTATTAGTACATCTATGATATTACCATCTCTTCCAGCTACAAAAGTCTGATGAAATTCATCACTAGAAGCGTATACAACAGAAAATGCAAGGCTCGTTATTGCTGTTTTTCTACAATCTTTAAACTCGCTACTTTTCACAAATAAATTTGATAGATAAGAAAATGAAAAAAATCCTAAAATCATATATTCACTAAAGTGACCTAATTTTCTTATGATTAAATCATTTGATATCTTCGAAGATTCCTCACCAACTTGATTGGAAAATAAAAATATCGCAATACAAACTAAAATCAACATTATTAATGAAAAGTATTTCTTATATAAAAGTCTAATAAAAATTTCTCCTTAGTATTTAATTTAATATTTTTTTCCTACTTTATATCATATCACATTCCCTATCTTAATGATAACATTTGTAAGTAAAATAAGCAAAAAATTACTCTAGATTTTTTTATAATCATCTAAAAAACATAATATTTTCATTAGATTACAGATATAGTAAAAGTTATCTTCATTTATTATAAATTTAAATTTAATTCCATATATACACAAAATTATTATTTAGATATATTTTTCACCAAAAATTTCATATTATATGATATAATTAAAGAAAACGAATTCAAAACATGGAGGTTTATTATGCCACGTATAGTTGCTAGAGGATTTAAAAAAGAAGATTTAAAAAAAGTTAGTGCGGAACTTTTCGATACAATTGCAGAAATAATCGAAAGACCAAGAGAAGCATTTACATTAGATTTAATCGAGAGTGTTGCTATTCTTGATGGAGAAGAAATCAGTAGAGCAAATCTTGAAATTGGTTGGGTTCACCGCCCTGTTGAAGTTTGTGAGAAAGTTGCTAATGCTGTAAATGAACTTTTCAAACCATTAGGATATGAAACTGTAATGATTTCATTTAAAGATATCGATTTAGCATACGAATTTGTATTCAAAAAATAATTATTAAAAAAAGGAGTGATTCGAAAATCAGAATTCAGTAGAATCTGATTTTACGAATCACTCCATTTTTTTATCCTTTTACCTGTGTCTCATACATCTTTTTATAACTACCATTTAAAGATAATAGTTGTTCATGAGTTCCATTTTCTATAACTTTCCCTTTTTTTAGAACATAAATCATATCTGCATTTTTTATCGTAGATAACCTATGAGCTATTATAAGGGTTGTTCTTCCTTGTTTCAATTCTTCTATAGCTCGACTTACATTTTGTTCTGTTTCACTATCTATATTAGCCGTTGATTCATCTAAAATTAAGATTTTTGGATCTTTAGCTAATGCTCTCGCTAGACAGATAAGTTGTTTTTCTCCTGTAGAAAAGTTACTACCACCCACTTCTACTTTTGAATCAAGAGAACGATTTTCTAAAATGAAATCTCCTCCAACTCTAGATAATGCTTCTCTAGCAATTTTTTCATCATTAGAAGTCGTAATATTTTCAAGTAAAGTACCTTCAAATAAAAATGAATCTTGAAGTACTATCGCCGTTTTTTCTCTTAGGTACTCCTTACTATAATCATTTATATTTCTACCATTGATTAGGATATTACCTTTAGTAGCACTATAGAATTTCACTATTAGATTCATTATAGTACTCTTACCGCTTCCTGTATGACCAACAAAGGCTACAGTTTGATTTTCTTTTATCTCTAGATTCAAATCACGAAGTACATAAAAATCATCTTTATAGGCGAAAGATACATTTTCGAATTTAATATTTCCTCGGAAATCATCCTCAGTAATATCGTTATGATTGTCTTCCTCTACATCTAACTTAAGTATCTCTTGAATATTTATAGCTGCACCTTGGGCTCTGATATAGTTAGAAATCCCCATTGTAAAGTCAGCGATTCTATAAATTATATCGGTAGTATAATTTATAAATAAATATACCATTCCCAGTGTAATGCCATAAACATTATTAAAGTGTGAATACGAATAGTAATAAACAATACCTATGAAAATCACTATTCTAAATACTCCAGTTATATTATGAAGTAATAGACTATCTACTAGATTTAGTTTTTTCCAATATTTATAGCGTTCTTCATTATGCTTATTCCAGTCTTCAATACTCTCTTTTTCTTTATTAAAAGCTTTGATGATTTCTAAATTTTGATAATTCTCATTTATAATCCCATTACTTTGAGAAAATTTACGTCGATACCCCTTAATACTATCTATAGATAACTTGTTGTAAATTTTTAATACTATAAACATTACCGGGAATAACGCTAGCATAAATAATCCAAAACGTACATCTACATAAAATAATACAATATAAGAAAAAATAATCTTAAGTACGATTATTAATATCTGCACAAATGTCGAAACGAAAAATGTTCTAATTTGGTTAACATCACTCGTTATTCTAGATACTACAGAACCAGCTGGCATATTATCAAAATACTTAATCGGTAGACTTTGGATATGATCGTATACCTGCATCTGAATTCTAACGTAAACCTCATTAGCACCTTTTACTAAGTAAATATTTCTAATATAGTTAGATATTCCTGAACATAGTAATATAAGTCCATACCCTGCTATTACTACCAATGATTTTAAAATTATCTGACGTGTCAAATCTCCAGTTATACCATCAAAAACTTTCGACAACACGTACACACCAGCAACACCTAACCCAACATTTAATAGTGAAAAGACAAAACCTATTATATAAGATCTTTTTGCTTTTTTCATATAAGGAAGAAATTGAAATAACGGATTTTTATTCTTCATCATCTTCTACCTCCTTATTTTGATAATCATCTAGTTGCTTGTACCAACTGCAACATTCCAATAGTTCTTCATGCGTACCTGAATTTAATATTTTCCCATTATCTAATACAACTATCTTGTCTGCATGTCTCACCGCTGAAATTCTATGAGCTACTATTATATTAGTCTTACCTTCTCGAGTTTTCTTAATATTTTCAATGATAGTTTTTTCTGTATTAGAGTCTACTGCACTTAGACTGTCATCAAGTATTAGGATTTCAGGATTAGATAACAACGCTCTCGCTATACCTAGACGTTGTTTTTGACCACCTGAAAGAGATAAACCATTTTCTCCTACAAGCGTATCAATACCATCTTTGAATCTAATAATATCTTTCTTAATATCAGCTTGTTCTAATACTTCGTCTAACCTATCCTCTAAATCATATCTATAAAACAACACATTTTCTTTTATAGATTTTGAGAATAACTGATATTCTTGTGGTGCGTACCCTATTTTTTCTCTAACAGAGTAATCATAATATTGCTCAATCCCCTTGCCATCAAGAAGTAGCGTATTTTCTTCTATTGGATATAATCGAAGCAGTTGCTTGATAAATGTCGTTTTCCCACTACCAGTTTTTCCTACTACACCTATAGTTTCACCTTTATTAATTGTAAAATTAATATCTTCTAGTACATGATTATTATCCTCATAACTAAAATTAAATTCTTTAAATTCAATACTACTATTAAACTCAAAATTACTTTTAGCTAAGTCATTGTTGACATCTGCCTTTTTATCAGAAATTTCTAGGACTCTTTTTGTAGCTTGACGCACTTCTATAATCATAATAACTAACTCAGATAAAGCAATGTATGGCCACTGAATCATACCTATAACTACACAGACTGATATTAACTTCCCTAATGTCATCATCCCTAAATTAATAAAGTAAAATCCACAAGCTACAGCTATAATATAACTCGTCGCTAAAGACACAGTGTTAAGTGGTTGATACACAAGAGTTTTTTTCATGTATTCTTCATTACTTCTGGCATAACTTCTAAGTTTTCCTACAAAGCTATTTCTCACTTTATCTAGCAAGCTATAAGCTCTAATTACACGAATACCCTTAACATTTTCTAATGTCTCTTCTGTAATTTCATCCATAGTTTTCGCCATCTTGTTATAATATTTTTCTTGTACTTTTCGTCTGCTAACTAAATAAATAGTTTGTATGACTAACGGTATGTGAATTAGCAATAAATATATAAAATTCGATTTATTAAATATAAGTATACTTATAAATAAATTGTAAATTATTCCATCAAAAATCAACAGAATACCGTATCCAAAAAGTGGAGCAATATAATTTGTAATATCATTAGTAGATCTACTTATTACCTCACCTATACTAAACTTGTTAAAAAACACAGGTGTATGCCCATAAATATCATGTTGGATATCATACGTCATATCTTTAATAATCTTATCATAACCTATAAACGTGTAATATTCTTTAAAGAAATAAACTATATATAATGCGATCCCAGCTAAGATTATTCTAAGAATTTCATTAACTACACCATTAAAATCAATATTACCACTCGCTATACCATCAACAATATAACTCAATCTATCAGTTGGATATAATGTAAAATAATAAGATGCTATCGAAACTACCAATGCAATTATTATACGTTTTTTATCTCTATATATAAGACGAGCTATCTTATTTAATATTTGTTTATTATTTATCGTTGCGTTCACTTATTCACCCTCTTCCTTCTAGAATTAAATTATATTTTAATAATTATAACACATTTATCTTTTAAGGTTTAATGAAAAACAAGTAGAATTTAAGGTCTTTTAAAATCTACTTGCTTTATCTTACTTAGTATTTTCTTTTTTAAATTGTTCGATAGCCTCTTTTGCAAGCTTATCCACTACTTCATTCAACTCAATTCCGGTATGAGCTTTTACCTTCACAAAATTAACTTTTACCGCTGTCTTCACCTTATTATAAAATTTTACATAATCTTGAGTATAAGGAAGATTTGCTTTCCAATCTCCAACAGCCCATGCTTCTATCCCTTGATAGTCATAAAACAATGTAATCTCTTTAATCTTTTTATCGACAGCATACCACATAACAAATTTAGCTGCTTCCAATTCTCCAGCAACATTATGTAATTGTGCATAATCTTCACGATTTCCAGCATGTTTATATTCATATTTTTCATCGCCATCTACTATAACTACACCTGAACCATATATGCCACTAACTCTATCAAAACTACCATCGATATAAGCATACACGCCATCAACTTCTTCAATATTTTTAATTTTTTCTTCATTTCTTTCTAGGAAAGCTTCGGCTTCTGATAATGTTTTAAAACTTTTATAAACCGCACCTTTAAATCCAGTCACCTGCTCTTTACATTCATCCCAAGTTGAGAATATACCTGTCTTTTTACCTTTTTTTACTGCATAAAATTTCGCCATCTTGCTCTCCTTATAAAAATATTTCCTTTTAAATTATACTACATGAAAAATATTAAGTAAATTTTTAAAAAGAAAATTTAAAATAAACTAAGAAAAATTATTTTTTTAGTTTAGATACATTTTTTAAACAAGAAAAAACCACAAACAAGCCTATACAAGTATTTCCTTAACTTTTTTCACAAATAATAAAAAAACTAAATTTAAAATATTATTTTAAATTAGTAAGTATAATTTTTATTAATTCAAGAAATTTTATTTTATTTTTTTATATAAAAGATAGTGATAATCTATTTCAATTGAAACGTTTTTATGTTATAGTATAGGTGTCTATTATTTTGAAAGGTTGTTTTAATAGTGTTTATGTAAATAGACTAAGGAATTTAATTCATCTTTAATCAACCCTGAAAAATTAATATTAGAATAAATTATTATATTATATGTAAAAGGAGAAATTCCATGAAAACAAATAAATTATTAAAATCAAGTATGAGTGTTGCATTGGCACTTACTATATCATCTATCACAGCTCAAGCTTGGCCAACAAATAGCAATATAGCAAAAGCTAATTTCGGGGATAAAGCCGCTACTGAACAAACTAAGGCTGAACTAAACGAAATAATAAATAAAATCTTTAACGATCAGTCTATCACAAATAGATACTTGGGAACTACTTTTTTCCACAAAACTTCTAACTTCCCTTATTACCATGTAACATTTGAAAATCACCAAGTTCCAGATGATGTTATTGACACTACCCCTTGGTATAACATGTGGAGCGAAGCTGCTGCAGCAAAAGCAAAACTTGATGCTAATTCATATACAGAAAAAACCGCACAAAATGCAATAAACACTTTGAAATACTATATTCAACTATACAATTTCGATGTAAATCACGACTTAAAAGATGACGGGTTTTATACTACTACCGACTTCAAAACACCAACAATGGTAACTGTTTCTAGCGATGGACAACAAGACTTTTATAAAAAAGTAGTTGACAATAAAGAAGAAATCAAAAATCTATTTAAAGAGTCTTTAGTAGGTATCTACAAACAAGGACAAGATATTGAAATTAATCTTGTTGCTAATCCTGATAAAGTTAGTAAAATTACAAGCTTTGTTGTTAATAAAGTTTCTGGTTTAGATACAAACGTTAAACTAGGTCCTTCTGCTGAAGATCAACATCTTGTTGCCTTTAGCGTTCCTGGTGAATTAAAAGCTGAACAATTGGTTGTTTCTAATATGACTTACATTGATAAAAATGGTGTTAAACAACAAACAGGTCCATTCGCTTTAGATATTAACTACTCAGCTGCTAAAAAAAGCAACGAAGCTATCCCTAAATATAAAGAAAAATTAAACGAAAAAATTCAAAATTGGATTGATCGTGGTAATAAAGTTAATGAATGGTTACTAACAAAAGAGAATACTTCAGATACAGCTGCAGACTTCTCACAAAGAGCTAAAATTAGCGAAGCTGTAACAAAATTACAAGAATTGAAACGTTCAGATAGTGCTAACTACGATAAACTTTATGAAATTTCTACACCAATTCATGAAATGGAAGACATTGCAACATTAAGAGAAGTACTAGATATTAAAGTAGCAAAACTGTTAGAATACTTCGATCTTTACAACGAGAAAACATACACTAAAGAAAGTATTGAAAAACACAAAAATTACATTAAAAGTGTTCCTTCATTGAAAAATACAAGAAACATAAAAGAACTAGTTCAGTTAATTAAAGACTTCGATAACGCGAACTTCACATACTTAAGATACAATACTACAGAACTAAAAAGAATAATCGATATCGCTGACAGAAAAATCAGAAGTGAATACGAACCTGTGTCTCTTGAAAAATTTGATCAAGCTTTAAATCACGCTAAAGACTGGATTAACCAAACAAACAGTTATAATCCTCAAATTAACGAGACATCAGACCTTGTTAAACAATTAACTGAAGCTATCAACAATCTTACTACAAAAGATGGTAGAAAAGGAGAACCAGTTCCTCCAGCACCTGTCGAAAATACTACAGCACCAGTTGCACCATATAACGTAACAGCTAAATTCGTAGAACGAGGTAGCGATAAACCTATTAAAGCAAAATACAGTCGCGATTTAACAGAACTTATAAAAAATGTAGAAGTTCACGAATTAGGAAATGGTAAAAACGAAGTAATACTAACATTAGAACCGAAAATCACGGGAGGGTCTATCGACTTCGCTCTAGCAGATACTTTCAAATACAACAGTCTAGGAAATACAGATGCCAATGCTGAAGTAATAGAAACAAAAAATATCGGCGGGCGTGATTACCCTACTAAATTAAAACTTATAGTTGATGCTACTAAGAAAAATATTGAAATAGCTCTCTTAGGAAACTTTAATTTTAAAGACTCATTTTATTTCGGAAATAATGGAATTGAAAACTTTACAAAACCAACAGACTTATATATCGATTACTCTACAAAACTAGAAGCTAAAAAAGAATCACCTCTGAAAGCTTCGTTAAGAGATAAAATTAATTACTATACAAGTAATTCCGTACAAGATAACTACAAAGATTTAAAACCAGAATTCAAAACTTCATTCAATCAATTAATTACTAAGGCTCAACAACTTTTAAATAACGATTCACTAACTAAAGATGAAGTAGATAATATTATAAATAAACTATTAGATGAAACAACTAAATTAGATTCATTAGCTAACCTTTATAAATCACTTCAAAATGCAAAAAATCAGTTCGAAAATGATTGGAAGAACAATTCACACTTTACTAGCGAAAGTAAAGCGTTAGTTAAAGAAAAATTAGATGCGGTTGAAAGTAAAATTAACTCTCTAGATCCAGTCGATATAGAAGGTAAAAAAGAAACTTACTCAAATGAGTTCGACAAAGAAGGAACTGTAACAGTATATAAAAAACTAGATGAACTAACAGGAGAAGTTCAACATCTTGGAGACTACCTTCGCATCAATACTGAAGAACTTTCAGGAGAAATTAAAAAAGCTGAAGAAGCTTACAACAATTTCAATAAAATTACTCAATCAAAACTTAAACTTAGACAATTAATAGATGAAGCAAAAGCATATGTTGAACATGCTAAACTAACACCTGATTCAAATGACACTGATGATCAAGTAAATACTGATTTGACAGATTACTACAAAGAACAATTCAAATTTGCTATAGAAGACTTAAACGGTTCTCAAAGTTCTGAAACAGAACAAGTTTCAGCTAAAGAGCAACTTAAGAATAAAATAGCTGAAGTTGAGTTAATAAAACAAGGTAAAAAAGAACCAGCAGCCTATGTTACTTTAACTAATGAGCTATCAAAAGCTAAAGAATTATTAAATAATGAGTCTTCTACTGAAGAAGCATTACTAGCTGAATTAAATAAACTTAACAATGCTGTAAATGTATTTAATAATTCTGCTGATTCAACTCAAAATAAACCAAGTAATCCATCGAAATCTCCTTCTACAGATTCTAATAATAAAGTTCAATTAGATGGATCATTATTAAAACAAGATTTAACTAGCCCTTCTATGGCTAATGGAATAATTAAAAACGTATATCTAGTAACTGAAAACGGGAAAAATTATTTAGAATTAGATCTTGTCCCTATGAATAATGGAACAACTAATGTTGCCGTTATGAGTAAACTTACATACTTCGATGGCGATACTGAAAAAGATGTCCAAGTTCTAAAAGAAGATACTGCCGATGTTACTTACAATAATGTAACTAATTCTTATAAATATCCTTCAAAAATTAGAATACCTATCGAAGGAAAACCATCTACAATAAAACTTAACACTTTTGCAAGCAGTACATTATTCGGTACTGACAAACATGAAAATATAGCTGTATTATCTGTAAAATATCCTAAAGAAAATGCTGTTATCACTGCAGATAAAAAACAACTAAACGCACTATTCGAAGCTACAACAAGTAAATACTATGATAGTTGGAATAATGTATTTAAAAATGCAAATGTGAGCCAAGACATGGCAGTAATTAAAAACTTCGGTAACAAAATCAACGCTGCACAAAATGTATTGAAAAATAATATTGCCAGCACAGAAGAAATCTCTACTGCATTTACTGAACTATCAGATTTAAAAAATCAATATGATTTACTTATTCAACTAAGAACTTCAAACGCTGAAGCTGTAGCAAACTTCAATTCTGATAAAGATAGTAAAAACTATAGTGAAGAAAGCATCAATGCTGTAGATAACTATCTTCAAGGAAAAATAGATAAACTAGAAGACTTAGTGCACAACAACCCTAAATCTAATGAAATCTTGAAATTATTTAACGATGTTCAAACATACTATAACCTTCTTAGATATGATACTTCAAAACTAGACACAGCTGTTAAATCAGCTCAAGACAAACTAGCTGCAAGTAACTATTCAGATGAGTCAAAAAATAACTTAACTACAGCTATTACTAAAGCAACTGAATTCATAAACAAAGCTAAAGAAACTAGAAATCTAGAAGACACTCGTTCTAGTTTATTAAAAGAAATCGAAGATGCAGTAAACGGATTAAAAGAAGCACCTGCTCCTGAAGTAAATAAACCAAGTGACAACACTAATGCATCTAATAATGAAGCTAACAAACCTAACGATAAAGTCGACACTCCAACTAACAGCGAAGTTAACAAACCTAACGATAAAGTCGATACTCCAACTAACAGTGAAGCTAACAAACCTAACGATAAGGTTGATACTCCTAATAATAGCGAAACTAATAAACCTAACGACAAAGTCGACACTCCAACTAACAGCGAAGTTAACAAACCTAACGACAAAGTTGACACTCCAACTAACAGCGAAGTTAACAAACCTAACGACAAAGTCGACACTCCAGCTAACAGTGATGCCAACAAACCTAATGACAAGGTCGACACTCCTAGCAATAACAAACCAACTGAAAATGATAATGATGAAGTTGCTAAAAAACTTGCTACTGAAAGAGCAAACCTTCTATTTCCTTTAGAAACAGCTAAAATCCTAGTTAATGATGACAAAGATAAAGAAGGAGTTAATAAAGAAGCATACGCTAAACTAAAAGAAGCTACTGAAAAAGCTCAAAAAGTGTATGATGAAGAAAAATCTATCGATAAAATTTTAGAAGGAAGATCTAGCATAGATAAAGCATTAGAAGAGTATACTAAACACAAAAATGATAAAGAAACTGTCCCAGGAAATAACAAACCTGAAGATAAACCTACTCCAGAGAATAAACCTAATAATAATTCAAGCAATAATGGAACTGTAGACAATACAAAACCAAGTGACAATTCTAATAGTAGCACTGCTAATGATAATGCAAATAACTCTTCAAATAATACTAATAACAGTTCTACTGAAGTAAAACCTGGAAACAATGAAAACACAGGAAGTAACAAACCTGAAAATAAACCTACTCCAGATAATAAACCTAATAATTCAGACAATAATGGAACTGTAGATAATACAAAACCTAGCGACAATTCTAATAGTAGCACTGCTAATGATAATGCAAATAACTCTTCAAATAATACTAATAACAGTTCTACTGAAGTAAAACCTGGAAATAATGATAACACAGGAAATAATAAACCTGAAAACAAACCTACTCCAGATAATAAACCTAATAATAATTCAAATGCAGGAAACACTAACACAAACAACAACGAGACTCCATCTGAAGATATAATAAACAATATATTCTCAAATGATGCTTCAGGAGTTAAAGTTACTTTAACTGATAAAACAACAGCAGCAAAACTTTCTGCAACTACTGTAGAAGATAAAGCTTTAGCAAATTCAGTTCTAGAAAAATTAAACTTACCTGCAGACAATCAAATCAGAATATTAGATTTAAAACTTCTAGACAAAAATAATAAGGTTGTTAATTCAAATGCAAAACGTACAGTGGCCATTGTCTTAAAAGAAGATGAAAAAGATGTAGCCGTTTATCACATAAAAGAAAACGGAGAGCTAGAGCTTATGAAATCAAAAATAAAAGACGGAAAAGTAACATTTGAAATAGATCACTTCAGTAAATTCGCAATAGTTTCTAATAATCCTAAACAAAATAATGGAAACAGCGGTAATACTTCAATTAACAATAATACGTCTAACAGCGCTAATAATCATGATGCAACTCACAATGATTCTAATGGTGATAATAGCTCTAATATTGCACAAAATGATTCTAACGTTGATAATACTCCTACTTTAGGACATAACGACTCAAATAACAAACAAACTTCTCCTAAAGTGCAAAATAACCAACCTACTCAAATTGCACCATTAAATAGTAGTGTATTATCAAGTATCAACAATTCAAAATCAGGAAAACATTTAGCTAAAACTGGACTATCTAATAATAATTTAGCTTCATTAGCTGCTATCGGACTAGTATTAAGCGGTGCATTAATATTTGGAAGAAGAAAAAATAGAAAATAATATTATTTCTAAACAATATTTATTAAATTGATTGTAAGAGAGGCAATTTTGAAACATACTTCTAAATTGCCCTCTTTTAAATTGTCTATAATTTATGTAAATCATTATTAGTTTCAAAATGAAAATATAGAAAAGTTTTGAAAATATCCTATCAGAAATAAACTCCTATTTATTGAATTTTTATCAGTTTTGTTGTAAAATTGAATTGCTTATGAAAAAAATATTACAGAATTTTTTTTATTTTATTAATGAAAACTTAGGAGACACTATAATGAGTAAATATCATTTTATAGGTATAAAAGGTTCCGGAATGAGCTCTCTTGCACAAATCGCTTATGATATGGGTAATGAAGTGCAAGGTTCAGACGAGGAAACATACTTTTTTACACAAGAAAAATTAGAACAAAGAAACATCCCAATGTACTACTATGGGGCAGAAAACATTAAAGAAGGATATGAAGTAATTCTAGGAAATGCTTTCGACGAAACACATGTTGAATATAGAAGAGCTAAAGAATTAGGTTTAACTACTTATACTTATTCTCAATTCCTTGGTAAACTTCTTTCTGAAATACCTTCAATCGCAGTAACAGGAGCTCATGGTAAAACTACTACAACTACTATGATAAGTAATATTTTTAAACACAGTCACGTTACTTCATACTTAATCGGAGATGGAACTGGACACGGTGAGAAAAATTCAGAGTATATGATAGCTGAAGCATGTGAGTACTACAGACACTTCTTAGCATATTATCCTGATTATGCTGTTGTAACAAATATTGACTTTGATCACCCGGATTACTTTAATGATGAACACGATATGTTTGACGCATTCCAAAGCTTTGTAAATCAGGTTAAAAATACAGTTGTTATTTGTGGAGACGATCGTTTAGCTTCGCAACTTAAACCTGCAAATGCAAAAACTGTAAAATATGGATTCAACGATGGAAACGACTATCAAATAAAAAATGTCCAAACTACATCAGAACATAGTAATTTTGACATTTACAAAAACTCTGAACTACTTGGAACATTTACTATGGCAGTATTTGGATTACATGATATTTCTAATGCAACATCAGCTATTGCTTTAGCTGACCTAAATGGAATTAGTGTAGAAAAAATTCAAGAATCTCTTAGCCAGTATAAACCTGCAGAAAGACGATTTAGTGAACATAAAATTGGAAATAGTGTAGTTGTAGATGATTATGCTCACCATCCTAGTGAAATTAAAGCTACAATAAATAGTGCACGTAGAAAATATGCTGATAAAGAAGTTATTGCCATTTTCCAACCTCATACATATACACGTACAGCCAAATTCCTAAACGAATTTGCTGAAAGCTTAGAAACAGCGGATAAAGTATTCCTTTGCCCAATCTTTGCCTCAGTACGTGAAAAAGAAAAAATCGTAGGTATTGAAGACTTACAAAAAGTAACTAAAGGTTCTCAAATTATAAATAGCGAAGAAGATTTCGATAAATTAAACTTCGATAATAGTGTATTCCTATTTATGGGAGCAGGAAATATCAATAAACTTTGTCACAAATTTATAGAACAAAAATCAAAATAATTAGTTGTATTTATAATAAACTTAAAATATAATTGATTATAACAACCCAAGGAGGAAAACTTTATGTTAGATATAAACTGGTTAATTTTAGCATACGCTGGAATCTTTTTAGCAGGTGTCGGTGTTTTAATCCTATGTATAAGTACCGCTATTACACTTAAAACTGTTAGAAAATCTGTAGTTGTTGCTACTGAATGTGTAGAAGATGTTACGAACATCGCAGAAGACGCTCTTGCTCTTGCTAAAGATTTAAATGAAACAGTTAAAAAAGTTGAAGGTAACTTAGAGCCGATTATGGCAGAAACTAATATTTTATTACAAAACACAAATATCCTAGCTGAAGATTTACAAGTTAAATCTGAAAAATTAGATCCACTATTCAACTCAGCAGAAGGATTAGCATCATCTATCAATGGATTACAATCATCTGTTGATAATATGAAATCTAATGTTACTGGATTCAAAAAAAATACTGATCAAAAAATAGAAAATCTTTCTGAAAAAGTAGAAGAAAACAAAGCTAAAGCTTCTAATCTACTTAATAAATTCTTAAAGAAAGATAAAGTTGAAGAAGAAAAATAATATTTTAATTGGAGGTAACTCGATAAAATCTTGTTTCTTAAGAAATCACGGTTTTTGAGTCACTCCCAATTAATAAAAAGATTATAGGAGCAACACAAAATCATTAATTTGCGTTGCTCCTCCTTTGTTACTAGCGAAATCCTATCTATTATCTCTTAATTTTATATTTATCTCACTTATACTATTTTTAACACTAAAATATCTAACTATTCCTATTAAAATATAAGCCACAGTAGCTGTAATCAGCATTAAAATTAAAGTAGTAAAGCTACTAAACCATTTCAAATAATAACCCGCTAACACAAGTGGTAACATAATAAGAAAATAATGAGATACAAATACTATTACTATATTATCATTTAACTTACTTTGAAATACTTTACCAGCTAATCCTTGTAATATACCTAAAATAGCGTATACTAAGGTTTGAATTAATACTGCCGTATTTAGATTATCAAAACTCTGAATATACAATGGCATACCAGGATAAAACTGACCATACAAAATACCAAATATTAGATTAATAACGTTTCCTACTCCTACCCCTAACAACATAAATATTATAATTTTTTGAAATAATTTCATTTTAATACCTCCTATAATCCTAATTTCATCTTAAATTCTTTTAACATCCTACGTGATACATAACTTATATCCGAATTTTTATAATTTATAACTATTGTTCCTCTCAATCCTAAATCTAAGCTATGAATATATTTAACATTAGCTATTTCACTTTGAGATATTTTTATAAAATCCTTAGTTAATGTACTCTGCATTTCATATAATTTTTTTCTAACAATAAATCTACCTTCAACTGTAACTACATATACTTTTCTATCTTCAACATATACCCTTATAATATCCTCCGTATTTAATAAACGTACTTTCCCATCTAAAACTCCTATAAAGTAATCTTCCTTATTTTCTATATAATTCACTAAATTTTGAATCTCATCATTCACTTTATTTGTTGATATAGTAACTATTATTTCTTCAAATTTCTTATCTATATTTAATTCTACTTTCACATTTTCACATCCTTTCATATATTTAATTCAACTTTCATATCTTTAGCTCCTTTCATAATTATATTTTATATAATAAATATTTAAAAATCTATAGATAATGCATATTCGGTTAGTTATCTTGTTTATTCGGTAAATTAGATACTAATTACAAATACAATATATTTTACTTAACAATTACATATATTGTTTTTAAAAAAATATAAATAATTTATAAAAAATATATTTAAATAATATGACAATTAAGATTAAAATACGTTAACTTAAACTTTTTTAAATTTTTTCTCATTTTTTTAACTTTATACTTGATTTTATTTCAATTTTGATATATCATACAGGGGTATTTAAAATTTTATAGAAGGAGAATTATTTTTATGTTAAACGAATTTAAAAAATTTGCATTTAAAGGTAACGTATTAGACCTAGCTATCGGGGTTATCATGGGGGCTGCTTTTGGTAAAATCGTTAGTTCATTAGTAACTGACATTATGATGCCACTTATCGCTCTTGTATTCCCAGCTAAGCCAGATTTCACAAACTTAGCATGGGAAGGTATTAAATACGGTAACTTCATCCAAATCACTATCGACTTCTTAATTACAGCAATCGCAATCTTCTTATTCGTTAAAGCAATCAACACAGCTAAAGATAAAATGTCTAAAGAAGAAGCTGCAGAAGAAACACCAGAGGTTGATGCTAAAGAAGAACTTCTTAAAGAAATCCGTGATTTATTAAAAAAATAATAAATTAAAATTTTAAGATCTGACAATGTCAGATCTTTTTAATATACATAAGAATCCCTTGGAAAATTAATTCCAAGGGATTTTTTATTTATACTTTTATCAAGGATTTATAGTGATATTGAAACCTAACTTACTCTTCTTCCTTTTTACGGCATTTCATAGCAACAAACAACCCTACGATCGCTAATCCTAATCCAGCTAATTCAGTGCTATTATTAGTTTCTCCAGTATTAGCTAAACGCTTAGATGTTTTTTCTATTCTACTAGATTTTTCTAAATTTACTCTTTTAGCAACTGTCGGTGTAAGTATTTCTTCAATATTATGAACCTTACCAAAGCCGTTGTTAGGGCGTTTTCTAAAGATATGTATAACAATATCTCTAGATTTATTTACTTCAGTTCTTACAAATTCATAACCTTCTATGTTTCCATGTTCAAATGCTTCATTTACTTCTCCTAATACTTTAGGATATTTAGCATCTGTTGGTTTCAATTCATTACCATTTTCATCAATCCATTTAGTAATAATAAGTTTATTTTTTTGTACCTCTGGTTGAATTTCTGGATCCCCGTTTACTCCTCCACTGAATTCTGGTAACGTTGGTTGGACTTCTGGGTTTCCGTTCACTCCCCCACTGTATTCTGGTAACGTTGGTTGCTCTTCTAGATCTCCGTTCACTCCTCCGTTAAACTCTGGTAACGCTGGCTGCTCTTCTGGATCTCCGTTCACTCCTCCGTTAAACTCTGGTAACGTTGGTTGTTCCTCTGGGTCCCCATTTACTCCTCCGTTAAATTCTGGTAACGCTGGTTGCTCTTCTGGGTCTCCATTTACTCCTCCGTTAAATTCTGGTAACGTTGGTTGCTCTTCTGGGTCTCCATTTACTCCTCCGTTAAATTCTGGTAACGTTGGTTGCTCTTCTGGGTCTCCATTTACTCCTCCATTAAACTCTGGTAACGTTGGTTGCTCCTCTGGGTCCCCGTTCACTCCTCCGTTGAATTCTGGTAACGTTGGTTGTTCCTCTGGGTCCCCATTTACTCCTCCGTTAAATTCTGGTAACGTTGGTTGTTCCTCTGGGTCCCCATTTACTCCTCCGTTAAACTCTGGTAACATTGGTTGGACTTCTGGATCTCCTTTTGCTCCTCCACTGAATTCTGGTAACGTTGGTTGGACTTCTGGATCTCCTTTTGCTGTTTGTTTATTAACTGTAATTGTTACATCTACATCATCCGTACTATTATCTGGATACGTTATTGTTATTTTCGCAGAAACACTTCCTGGAGTATCAGTATTAGGAACTATTCCATTTTTCCATTCTACTCTTGTTCCCTCTGGCAACTCGTTCACATTCTCTATGCTCTCATTTGCATTCGGAATATCTCCATTTGTAATAGTTTGAGCTTTGGGTTGTGGATTGTAGTCATCTTTTTGTGGTGTTACTTCAACCGTTACTGGCACTTCTTCTGTACTGTTGTCTGGGTATGTGATTAATACTTTTCCTGGTTTATTTCCTGGTGTTGTATTTGTATCTGGTTTTTCTACCCATGTGTACGTTGTTCCTTTAGGTAAGCCTTCTGTGTTGATACTTCCTTCTGCGCTTGGGTCACTTCCGTGTTTTGCGGTTTGTCCTGGCTGTTTCGCAGTTGGTGTGAATGTGTCACTTTGTTTCTTAACCGTGATTGGTACTTCAACTTCGTCTACTGTTCCATCTGGGTACGTTACTAACGCTACTGTTGGATGACTTCCTGGTGTGTTGACTACTGGTGTTTCTTTCCATGTGATTGTCGTTCCGCTTGGTAAGCCTGTTTTGTCTACACTGGCTTCTGCGTTTGGCACTATTCCATTATCCACTGTTTGTGGTTTTGGTTGTGGATTGTAATCGTCTTTTTGTGGTGTTACTTCTACCGTTACTGTCACTTCTTCTGTACTGTTGTCTGGGTATGTGATTAATACTTTTCCTGGTTTGTTTCCTGGTGTTGTATTTGTGTCTGGTTTTTCTACCCATGTGTACGTTGTTCCTTTAGGTAAGCCTTCTGTGTTGATACTTCCTTCTGCGCTTGGGTCACTTCCGTGTTTTGCGGTTTGTCCTGGCTGTTTCGCAGTTGGGTTAAACGTATCTTTTTGTTCTTTTACTGTGATTGGAACGGTTACTTCGTCTACTGTTCCATCTGGGTACGTTACTAACGCTACTGTTGGATGATTTCCTGGTGTACTTACATCTGGATTTGTTTTCCATGTTACAGTTGTACCTTCTGGTAAGCCTGTTTTGTCTACACTGTCTTCTGCGTTTGGCACTATTCCATTATCCACTGTTTGTGGTTTTGGTTGTGGATTGTAATCGTCTTTTTGTGGTGTTACTTCTACCGTTACTGTCACTTCTTCTGTACTGTTGTCTGGGTATGTGATTAATACTTTTCCTGGTTTGTTTCCTGGTGTTGTATTTGTGTCTGGTTTTTCTACCCATGTGTACGTTGTTCCTTTAGGTAAGCCTTCTGTGTTGATACTTCCTTCTGCGCTTGGGTCACTTCCGTGTTTTGCGGTTTGTCCTGGCTGTTTCGCAGTTGGGTTAAACGTATCTTTTTGTTCTTTTACCGTAATTGGGACTGTCACTTCATCTACTGTTCCATCTGGATATGTCACTAACGCTACTGTTGGATGACTTCCTGGTGTACTTACATCTGGAGTTGTCTTCCATGTGATTGTAGTTCCACTTGGTAAGCCTGTTTTGTCTACACTGGCTTCTGCGTTTGGTACTGTTCCATTATCCACTGTTTGCGGTTTTGGTTGTGGATCATATTTTCCTCGCATAGACCAAACTGTAATATTTACTAGCATTGATGTAGAATTTCCAGCTTTATCTCTTGCGATTATAGTTACACCATACATCGTATTGTCGGATTTAATTTTCGGTACTTCTTGTACACCCTCCTTGAAAACAATTGTTCCAGTAGATTCATCAAAAGTTAAGAATTCAGGTAGATTTCTTACTTCAATCGTAGCAATTCCACTTCCATTTGTATTGTCTTCTGCTTTAATCTTCATCACAGGTAAAGTTTTATCTAATGCCGTTATTTCCCAGTTTTTATTTTCTTCTGGCGTTAAAATTGTCGGATCTGTCACATCTTTGACGTTTAACGGAATCGTAACGTCTTGTTCTGAACCATCAATATATGTTACTTTTGCTTGTATAGTTTGATTCCCATATGCCACTGTCTTAATTGGTGATTTTGATTCTACTTTTGCGATTTTCGCATTACCATTTTCACCTTGTGCATTAGTCGCATTAACTGCTCCTTTTAACATATCAGATGTTACTTCTTCATTTTGATTTACTTCGATTTGTGTTCCAGTCGCTGTAAATTCTTCGCTTACTTTTCTTACAGTTACATTTACTGTAACTACATCTTTCGATCCATCTGGATATGTAATTTCCACTTCTCCAGTTGTTGAACCTGGTGTATTAACTACTGGCGGTGTTTTCCATGTCACAGTTGTCCCATCTGGTAACCCTTGTTTATTTACACTATCTTCTGGATTTGGTACTTGTCCGTAGTTTACCGTTTGATCTTCTGGTTGTGGATTAGTCTTCGTACTTATTGAAGATACTACAATTTTTGCAGTTCTTTCGCTTACATTTCCTGCAATATCTTCCACACGAATATTCAAATTAAATTCTTTACTTGGAGTATTTTCTGGTAATTTTTCTACTTCTTGTTTTCCTGCTTTGAATTTAATTGAGTTAGTTGCACTATCGTATTCTAAGTAATCAGGAAGTCCTTCTACACTTACTGTTTTCACTCCACTTCCGTTCGCATTATCTTCTGCCCTTACTTCCATATTTGGTAAAGTTTTATCTAATGCCGTCATTTCCCAATTTGTATTTTCTGTTGGAGCTTGAATAGTAGGTGGAATCACGTCTTTGACTTTTAACGGAATTGTTACTTCTTTCGTTGTTCCATCTTTAAATGTTACTATCGCAGTAATATTTTGATCTCCATAGTTAGCTGTACTGATTGATGATTTAGCTACTACTGTTGAAATCTTATCAGTTCCACTTACGTTTCCTACTTTTGATATCGCTGTTACTTTTGCTTTTAAGTCATCATTTGTTACTGGAGTGTTTTGGTTTACTTCAATTTGTGCTCCAATTACGTTGTACTCATCACTAAGTTTATTTACGTTGATTTTTACATTTACTATGTCTTTTGAACCATCTTTATACGTTACTTCTACTACTCCGTCTTTCTCACCTGGTGTGTTTGTATCCGGCATTGTCTTCCAAGCGTAACTTGTTCCTTCTGGTAAGTTCGTTTTATCTACACTTGTTGCTGCATCTGGAGTTGCTCCATAACTTACTGTTTGTTTTTCTGAATTTGGAACTGCATCATATTTTGTAGTCATTGATTTCACAGTGATTGTTACTTGCGTACTTGTTTTGTTTCCTGCGTTATCTTCCACTTCGATTGTTATATTATGCGGTTGTACATCTGTTCCTTCTGGTAAGCTTGGTACTTGCGTTACTCCAGTTTTAAACTTAATTGTCTTAGTAGCTTCATCATATGCCAAGAAATCTGGTAGATTTGTCACAGTCGTTGACTTAACTCCACTTCCTCCTGCGTTATCCTCGCTTGTTACTGCGATGTTTGGATCTTCTCCTTCTACCGCGATTAAGTTCCAATTTTGTCCGTTTGTTGGTGCTTGGATTGTTGGATTAGTTACGTCTTTAACTTTCAATGGAATTGTTACGTCTTTTGTTGTTCCGTCTTTGAATGTTACTGTCGCTTCGATATTTGTTTCACCGTATGCAGCTGTGCTTACTTGTGCTTTTGCTTCTACTTTTGCAATCTTATCAGTTCCAGTCACGTTTCCTACTTTTGATGTAGCCGTTACTTTTGCTTTTAATTCATCATTTGTTACTGGTGTGTTTTGATTTACTTCGATTAATGAGCCAGTTACTTCATATTCTGAACTTAGTTCTTTCACAGTTACTTTTACATTTACTGTATCTTTTGAACCATCTTTATACGTTACTTCTACTACTCCGTCTTTTTCACCCGGTGTGTTTGTATCTGGTTTTGTTTTCCAAGCGTAACTTGTTCCTTCTGGTAAGTTTGTTTTATCTACACTTGTTCCTGCATCTGGAGTTACTCCATAACTCACTATTTGTTTTTCTTGATTTGGAACTGCATCGTATTTCGTAGTCATTGACTTCACAGTAATTGTTACTTGTGTACTCGTTTCATTCCCTGCGTTATCTACTACTGTTATCGTTACATTATGAGGCTCTACATCTGTTCCTTCTGATAAACTAGGTACTGACGTTATTCCTGCTTTGAACTGAATCGTCTTAGTCGCTTCATTATATTCTAAGAAATCTGGTAAGCCTGTTACTGTTGTAGATTTAACTCCACTTCCTCCAGCGTTATCCTCACTCGTTACAGCAATATTTGGATTTCCTCCTTCTACTGCGATTAAATCCCAATTTTGTCCATTTGTTGGTGTTTGTATCGTTGGTTTCATTACGTCTTTTACTTTTAACGAAATCGTAACGTCTTGTTCTGAACCATCAATATATGTTACTTTTGCTTGTATAGTTTGATTCCCATATGCCACTGTCTTAATTGGTGATTTTGATTCTACTTTTGCGATTTTCGCATTACCATTTTCACCTTGTGCATTAGTCGCATTAACTGCTCCTTTTAACATATCAGATGTTACTTCTTCATTTTGATTTACTTCGATTTGTGTTCCAGTCGCTGTAAATTCTTCGCTTACTTTTCTTACAGTTACATTTACTGTAACTACATCTTTCGATCCATCTGGATATGTAATTTCCACTTCTCCAGTTGTTGAACCTGGTGTATTAACTACCGGCGGTGTTTTCCATGTCACCGTTGTTCCATCTGGTAATCCTTGTTTATTTACACTATCTTCTGGATTTGGTATTTGTCCATAGTTTACCGTTTGATTTTCTGGTTGTGGATTAGTCTTTGTGCTTATTGAAGATACTGTAATTTTTGCAGATCTTTCACTAACATTTCCTGCATTATCTTCTACATGAATGTTCAAATTAAATTCTTTACTTGGAGTATTTTCTGGTAGTTTTTCTACTTCTTGTTTCCCTGCTTTGAATTTAATTGAGTTAGTTGTACTATCGTATTCTAAGTAATCAGGAAGTCCTTCTACACTTACTGTTTTCACTCCACTTCCGTTCGCATTATCTTCTGCCCTTACTTCCATATTTGGTAAAGTTTTATCTAATGCCGTCATTTCCCAGTTTGTATTTTCTATTGGAGCTTGAATAGTAGGTGGAGTCACGTCTTTGACTTCAAGAGGGATTGTTACCGTATCTGTTGTATCATCAAGATACGTTACAGTTGCATTAATTGTTTTATCACCAAATTCTGTAGTACTAATTTTATTTACAGGAGTTACAGATTTCACCTTACTAGCACCATTGTTACTAATTGTCACTGCTGCTTTTAGTTCATCATTTGATACTAAGTCATTTTGATTTTTGACTATTTTAGTAGCTGTTGGTTCATATTCATCACTCAATTTACGAACTTTTACAGTCACATTTACTTCATCTATTGAATCGTCTGGATAAGTTACTGTCACTACTCCTGTTTTATCTCCAGGTTTACTCGTATCTGGTGTTGATTTCCATGTATATTGTACACCATCCGGTAATCCCGCTGTATTTACACTTGTTTTCGGATTAGGTATTTCTCCATGACTAACTTCTTGAATAGTTTCATTGGCTTGTGGATTATATTTTTCAGCCATAGATATTTGTCTTATTTGAAATGTTCTTTCACTACTATTTCCAGCATTATCCTCCACGCGTAATGTTACAGTTTTTGTAGTACGATTAATTCCAGATAATTTTGGAACCTCTCTAACTCCATCTTGGAAAACAATACTATTTGTTACTTTATCAAATTTCAAGAAACTTGGTAAATTGATTGGAACGATACTTTTTACTCCGCTTCCTCCAGAATTATCAGAAGTTTCAACTCTAATCGGTGGTAATGTTTTATCTAACGATGTTATTTCCCATAGTTGTCCTTCTGTTGGTGTTTGTATTGTCGGAGCTATGACATCTTTTACTTCAAGTGGAATTGTCACCTTATCTGTCGTACCATCAAGGTATGTTACAGTCGCATTTATAGTTTGTGTACCTGCATTTGTAGTACTGATATTTCCAACAGGAGTAACAGATTTCACTTTACTATTACCATTGTTACTAATTGTCACTGCTGCTTTCAAATCATCATTTGTTACAGTAGCATTTTGATTTTTGACTATTTTAGTACCTGTTGGTTCATATTCGTCACTTAGTTTGCGCACATCCACAGTTACATCAACCAAATCTGTAGACCCATCTGGATACGTAACAATTACTACTCCAGCCTTTTGTCCAGGACCAGTAGTTGTGTTAGGAATAGTTCTCCAAGTGTATGTTGTCCCTGTTGGTAATCCATTTTTATTAATACTAGTTTCTGCGTTCGGTGTTTGACCATAACTTACAGTTTGTTTTTGTGGGTTAGCTGTTGCACTGTATTTAGTCGTCATCGATTTAACAGTAATTGTTACTTGTCTTCGACTAGAATTATTCGAATTATCCGTTACTTGGATATTAACATTATACGTTTTACTATCTTGTCCATCAGGTAGTTTCGTTACCTCTTGAACACCATTTTTAAACTTAATTGTCTTAGTTGCATTGTCATAAACTAAGAAATCTGGTAATCCAGTTACTGTTGTTGATTTAATTCCAGTTCCACCAGTATTATCTTCAGATGTTAATTTTATTGATGGTAATGTTCTGTCTAATGCGATTAAATCCCAATTTTGTCTGTCTGTTGGTGTTTGAATCGTCGGTGCTGTAATGTCTTTTACTTCCAGTGGAATCGCTACAGGATCTGTCGTACCATCAAGATAAGTTACAGTCGCATTTATAGTTTGTATCCCTGCATTTGTCGTACTTATATTTCCGAGAGAAGTAACAGATTTCACTTTACTGTTACCATTGTTATTGATTGTTACCGCAGCTTTCAAATCATTATTTGATACTGAATCATTCTGATTTTTAACTATTTTAGTGCCTGTTGGCTCATGTTCATCACTTAACTTACGCACCTTTACAGTTACATTTACAATATCTGTTGAACCATCTGGATAAGTAACCTTCACAACTCCATCTTTATTCCCCGGAGCATTTGTATCAGGTTTTCTTTCCCATTTATACTGAGTATTAGCCGGTAAACCTGTTGTACTTATACTTGTACCTGGATCAGGTGTTTGAGCATGGCTTACTTCTTGTATTTTAGGATTAGCAACTGCTGTGTATTTTTGCGTTTGAGCTTGAATATTAAAGGTAATATTTTTAGTCGCAGTATTCCCTTTTCTATCGACTGCTTTAACAGTTACTTGAATACTAGATTTACCATTTTGGAAATTATTCGGTATAACTCCATTAATCTCTATTTTCGATGTTTTTGGATTATAAAATAACGGATTTGGCAGATTTTCAACCGTTATGGGGTTTCCATCTTTAAGCCCTACTCCTTTATTATTATCCTGTGCAGAAATATTTATCTCACTTGGCAATCCTTCTAATCTTGTTAATAATACTGAATCTGGTGCTGTGATAGTTGGATTAATATTGTCCACTATTTCTACCGGGATTCTTACAGTTTTCATCAAATGATTACCACGAAGAATTTCAATTTCTTTATGTTGTACACCTGCTGCAGAAGTATCTACAGTCGATGAACCACCTTTCCAACGAACAGTAAATTCACTTGGAAGTGCTGAATTATCCGAAACAGTAATATAATTTCTTGCATCTCCTAGTTGACCAGATTGATTCTGGTTAATTTTCTTATCTTGTTTTCCTATAAAGTCTAAAACTGTATAAGGAGTTGTTATATCTTTTGTTACTCCATTTTCATAAGTTGTTGTTACTACAACGTTTCTTGTTCCAACTTGTTGCAAATTAAATGGTGTTTTATAAGTTACTTGAGCTGTCGATGGTACTTCATTTCCAGTTTTAGAACGTACTAATTGTCTTGGATTTGTATATAGCTCTTTATTGTCACCAAAATAAGCTGTTAAACTTGAATGTTTTGCCTCCACATCATTTGTCGCATTTGTTTGAATAGTTTTAGGATTAAATCCATCTTTAAAGTGGATTGTCATTGTTGCACCATCCGCTGAAACTTCAGCATGATCAAAGTCACTTTTATGACCTGAAGGTTTCATAACATCGGGATGTTCTGTTTTAAATTTTTCAATTAAAGCTGTTTTTTCATTTTCAGTTAAATGACGAACATCGTCTACATATGTCTGTGATAAATCCTTTACTGTATTACGCTCACTTTGCGGTTTAATAATAAAAGTAAACGTATAAGGTTTTAACTGATTTGGAGCTACTCTTGTATTAGATGCAATATGAACCTCATATCTACCAGGTTGAACTATTGCACCTTCTCCTACAACCCCTCTAATAGCAGCATTAGTTATAGGATTATTTATTTCAGTTCTACCATACTCTATTTCGCGACTTCTTTGGACTCCTGCCTTTTTATCCCAATAAGCAACGTGCATTTTTAAACCTTTAATAGGAGAATTACCCGTAAAACCAACAGTTACTATATAATACGGTGTTACATCTTCTACTACTTTTCCACGAACAAATGTAGTGAACTTTCTCTCATTTCCTACTCTTTCACCTTTTATTTCAACTAAACTCCAAATTTCATCTGAATTGTAGTAAACAGCTGTACTTCCATTTTCTATAAGATTACCATTTCTTCTGTTTTCTTTATGGTTGTAGACTACTCCTCTAAACCCACTCTCTCCATTTTTGTCAATGACTTTTCCATTTCGTGGGTCACGTCTTCCCGAATTAGCACGAGTAACTCTATTAGCTACTCTATTTCGAAGATAAATTGCTTCATTTAATAGTTTTTGAATACTTTCTTCACTATTATTATCAGTAGTTGGAAGTTTCTCAATAGTGTTAACTAGTTCTTTTTCTGAATCACTAAATTCATAGTTTATTTCACTAGCTAAACTATTAATTTCTTTCACGATATTAGTTGCTTTAGTAATTTTTTCATTATGTCTTCTAGCAACATCTTCTGTATTATTAACTTGTTGTTTTTCTTTAGTATCTTTCTCAGAATTTACTTTTTCATCTTTTTTAGATTCAACTTTTTCTTTAACTTCTGATTTCTTATCTTCCCTAGGTTTATCTTCTAATTTTTCAAAAACTTCATTAAGAGCTTTTACTTCTTTATCGATTTCTTCTTGAGTTATTTCTTTGTTCTCTAGTACTTTTTCTGCACGTGACAAAACAAGATTAAGTTCTTTTACAGATTTTTCAGTTTTTCCACTGATGTCTGCTTTCTTAATCTTATCAACTAAATTCTTTAGCTCTTCCTTATTAGCTTCCTTTTCCGGGATAATTTCCTCTTTGCTTTCGCTTAAAGTATTTTTTTCTAATGTTGTGTTGTTTAAACTTTTCGTTTGTTTCTCATTGTTTAATTCCGAAGTGCTAACTGCCGTATTTTTGTTACTTATATTATCTTGCTTAACAGATAATTCTGAGCTATTAATCTCACTTGCATATATCACTTGCGGGCCATTAACACTTACACCCCCAACAACAAAGAATAACGAACAACCAAAAAGTATGTGTTTTCCTTTTTTGACCATTCGCCAATTTTTTTGTTGTAGCCCTTGTCGATTAAATAACATCTCTTTTCTCCTTCATTTTATTCTTATATTTACGATATTATTAATATACATTATATTATATCTCTAATCCTTTAGATATTCAATACTTTCATATATAGAATACGTTATTGTCATTAAATTAAAACATTTAAAAGCATAATCTATTTTCAAGTATTTATTGAATTAACCATATATATTTTAAACAAAAAAACAAATAAATAAAATTCTTAAATAAAGAAATATAACAATAAATATTCAATGCGTTAAAAATAATTATTTCAAGATGTATTATCAAAATAATCACCTCTTATTCTCCCTTCTATAGTTATAATGCAACTTTATATATTTAACAACACAAAAAGACTTAATTTTGCATTTAACAAAACTAAGTCTTTATAATATCAGTTATTAAATTAATTTACAGCATTCGCAGATGTTCCTGTTGTAATTACATCTACAGCAGCTTCTAATCCACCATCTACAAGGTTTTGAATCGCAGTTTCTGTATAAAACGCTGTATGTGGTGTATAAATTACATCATCGCGATCAATTAGAGTTTGTAATAACTCATCATCGAATTCTTTTCCTTCAAAGTTTTTAGGAACATATTTGCTTTCATTTTCATATACATCTAATCCTGCTCCAAGAAGTTTTCCACTATCTAAAGCACGTAACACAGCTTTAGTATCAACTAGCATACCACGAGCAGCATTTAATAAAATCGAGTTATCTTTCATTTTAGCGATAAATTCATCATTTACCATGTGGTTGTATTCTTTAATAGCTGGCATATGAATAGTTATTACATCAGAATTTGCAATTAAATCATCCAAATTCTCAACATAAGTTAAAACTTCTTTTGCCGCTTCATTTTGATAAACATCATATCCTAGAACTTTAGATCCTAAACCATTAAATAATCTAGCCGCTTGTGTACCGATTCTTCCAGTACCGATAACTCCTACTGTTAAAGTTCTAAGTTCACGAGATAAAATCCCTGGATTCCAAGAGAAATTATGTCTTTCTAAATTACGTTGGATTTTGTTAGTGTTTCTACTAATTCTAAGTGCTGTTGTAAGTACATGCTCAGCAATTGCATTAGGTGAATATGATGGTACATTTGTCATTTTAATACCATATTTATTCATTAACTCTAAATCATAAATATCAAATCCTGCAGAACGAGTCGCAAAGACTTTAATCCCTTGTTCGTGAGCATATTCATATACATCGCTCTCAAAAGGTTTATTTTGCGCTAAAACTACACCTTGCTTCCCTTCTAATAAGTGTTTATTAGCAGAAGAAAGTTCTTCTGTATAAACATCAATTTCAACTTCTGGATGAGCATTTCTCCAACTTTCTAAAGCACTCTTTTCATCTTCTCTTAAATTAAAAAATACTAATTTCATATCTTTTCCTCCTGTGTACAAGACTATTATTATTCAATATCTAAAATAAATATTTTATTGAATATATATAATTAATTTTACCATAAAAAACTGTATCCTAAAATACTTTTGTCTTATTTTTCAATTATTTCTTTAATAATTTCAAACAATTCATAATTGTTTTGAACTTTTATATATATTTCAGTACCTGGCGGATATTCTTTATTATAACGATTTATCCAAATCGATTTCCATCCTGCATTATTTGCTCCAACTATATCATTTTCTAAAGAATCACCAATGTAATATAAAGATTCAACTCCTAGTTGTAACTTTTCCTGCATGACTTCAAAAATTCTTTTATCAGGCTTATTTATTCCTAAATCACCTGAAACAATAATATTTTCTCTAGGAATCCATTTTTCAACACCTAAAGCATCTACTTTCGCCCATTGATGCTCGCTAGGACCATTAGTTATTACACCTAACTTCACATTATTCTTTTTAGCTAGTTCTAAAATACTTACCGTTATATCAGACATTTTTAATTTTTGTTGATTCTTTTTATATTCTTTTTGCATATTTAATGCCTGTTCATTAGTTAGAAAGACACCTAAATCTTTTGCCGCTTCTTGGATTCGATAAATATGATACTCATCCATAGTCATCTCACCATTTCTAGAAGCTTCAAATTTCACATCACTATAATATCTACTCAAAAGATAAAATCTCTCCATATCAATATCTATATCAAACAAACTCCTAAACGCATTTTCAAATGGAACTATCTGTTCATATAGAGTATCATCAACATCAAAAACAAGACCAATCATTTAATTCTCCTTATATTAAAATCAACTCAATATCATTATAACTCCACTACTAAGCTTAATAATTTAGTATTTTTAGTTATTCATTGAGTTGATTTTAAACATTATTTTATTAACTTTTCTATTTTATTCTTAGCTTCTTCTAGTGTCTCACTATTCTCTAGTTTTTCTAAAACTAACTTTAGAAGAGTTTCTTTATACTCCATAAACTGTTTATCTGTCATTTCTTCTATATTATTTATGTTATCCATACTAATCTCAAATTCAAAACATATTTTATTCTTATTAATTATTATATCATATCAACAATTTTTTTATCACCAAATTTATTTTTCCAATCAATTCCAAAATCTAAAACAGACTTATCTGTATAAGGATGCCAAACGCTTGTTTCTATTAATTCAGGAGATATAGTTGCCGCTTCAGCTCCTTGAAGCAAAACTTCTTGAATCTGTTTTATATTTTTAAAACTTGCAGCCAAAATCTCTGTAGGATAATCTATTAATAAATCACTTATTACAGAAATTGTTTCTGTTGCGTCTTGCCCGACATTTTCCATTCTATTTACATACGGCGCTACATAACTTGCTCCATTCATAGCTGCTGCCAATGCTTGCATAGGACTTAGAATTGCTGTAGCAGTGACCTTAATCCCTTCTCTTGAACAAAGTTTAATAGCTTCTAAACCAGCCTTTGTTACAGGAATTTTTATATAAAATGTTTCTCCAAAAAACTTTCGTAGTACTCTTGCTTCACTTAATATTCCTTCAACTTCACTTTCTGTTGTTTGTATATGAATTTCATATTTGCCATAAGTAAATTCCTTTAATTCTTTTAAAATATTTTTAATATCCCCTTCTACTTTTGATAATATTGTTGGATTAGTCGTTATCCCTGTTATCTCTCTATATTTTGATATTTCTTTAATTTTTTCTACATCTGCACTATCTATTAAAATTTTCATTATTTTTCTCCTCTAAAACACTTATAACCTCTCCTAGATTCCCAACAATTCTATAAGTTCTTCCTTTACACTCTTCATCTGGACTAAACATATCAGGAACCATAATAACTTTAGCTCCTGCAGAACTCCCCGCTATTACTCCAGCTTTTGAATCTTCTAAAACTAAACACTCTTCTGGTTTAACTCCTAGACGTTCTGCAGCCAATAAGAATACATCTGGTGCTGGCTTACCATTTTCAACCTCAGCTCCACTAGCAAACTTATCTATATATTTCTTCAATCCTGTTTTTTCCATATTGTTAATTATATGATCAATATTTGATGAAGAAGCTACGGCAACTTTATAATTACTTTCTTTCAAATATTTTAATAACTCTTCGATATATGGCATTTTCCTTGGCCCTGTAGTAAATAAAATATTTTCTATATATTTATAATGATCATCTACTAGTTGTTTTCCACTAACATCAGAATTTTTGAAATAATTCTCCCAAAACTCATAAATACTTTTCGTAGTAAATCCCAATACCAAAAGTGTTTCTTCTTTTGTCATATCATATCCTTGCTTTTTGGCACTATGAATAAATGCTTCAGTTGCTAAGCTTTCCGTATCAACCATTAGTCCATCCATATCAAATAACACAGCTTTTATATTCATATTATCAACCTCATTTTTTGTTCTTTACAATCATTATAATAGAAATAATAAAAAATCACAAATTACAAAAAATAGGGGAATCTCCCCTATTTCATCTATTAACCTCTTGTTTTTCCACCCGCTACATTATACGTAACACCATGAACATAACTTGCTCTATCACTTGCAATATATGCAACTAAATCCGCAACTTCTGATAATTTTCCATCTCTTCCTAATGGGGTAGTTTTTGTACTTGTATACCCCGCACGAATTTGTTCTACTGTTACTCCACGAGTGTAGGCTAACGCTTCTTCGTAAGCTAATGTTCTAAGTCCAGTCGCTTCTAATATACCTGGAGCTACACCTACTACTCTAACTCCTAATTTACCCAATTCTTTTGCCCAAGAACGTGTAAGTGAGTTTACAGCATTTTTACTTGCTGCATAAATACTTTGTCCTTCTGATCCTTCTAATCCAGATTCTGAAGACATATTTACTATTACACCACTACCTTTAGCAACTAGTATACGTCCAACTTCTTGAGAGAAAATGAATAAACCTTTTACATTAATATCCATAATCTTATCATATACTTCGTCACTAAACTCATATTTTCCTTCAGGGTCATTTTTATCCACTAATAAACGAGGAATATTAATCCCTGCATTATTTACAAGTATATCAATTGTTCCAAATTTTTCTACAGTTTTAGCCACAACTTCTTTAACATCACTTCTCTTAGTAACATCACATTTTACATATAATAATCTATTATTATCAGATTCTTTTTCTGTAAGATCACTTACTACAACATTACATCCTTGATTTAAGAATTCATCAACTACCGCTGCACCGATTCCTGATGCTCCACCTGTTACTACTACTGTTTTCCCTTCTAAATTTAACCAACTCATGATTTTTTCTCCTTATATTATTTTTTTATTGTAATTTTTGTATTTATATCTATCTTAGGACAACTTTTGTTTTCTACCACAATCGCACCAGGTAATAAGTTATCTAAATCTCCTGAAAAATGAACTGTTAAGTGCCCTAAATCTACTAAATTTTTCTCTGCCACATCACCAACACCGAGAATTTCAAATTCTTCTCCATCTACTATTAATGTTTGACCAACTTCTATAGTTTCATTAGTAGGTACTACATCAACACCATAGCAATAATCTTTTAACATATCGGGTGCATTATCTCCAAAAAGGATAAACATACCATCCCCAAATTCACCTACAAGACTACCTTTACTTTTTACTATATTTTCATAAATCATCATACTCATTCTTCCTTTATTAATCTTTTATTTCATTTTTTACGGTCGACTTTGTCGTTTATGTAGGAAGCGATAACCGCTTCCTATTAAATATATATAATTAGTACATTCCAAAGCTTGCTAACCAAGCTACGATAACCCTTGGTACCCCAATAATAAATCTTGAGTAAAGTACTGATACTACTCCTACTTCTACTGTTTCTGGTTCAGCTTCCGCAAGACCTAGTCCAACTGGGATAAAATCACAAGCACACTGTGTATTAATTGCAAATAATGCAGGTAATGCTAATTGTGGTGGAATAGTTCCTTTTCCAATTTCAACCCCTATTAATGTACCTATAATTTGAGCAATTACTGCACCAGGACCAAGTAACGCAGATAATAATGGGATAGAACATACAAATCCTAAAGCTACTAATCCAAAAATATTTCCTGCTAGAGGAGTTAATAATTTAGCAAACCAGTTACCAAATCCAGATCCTTGGATAACCCCTATTAACATCGCAACAAATGCCATGAATGGTAAAATTGTTGTAATCATTGATTGAACTGCATCTCTTGCAGCTTGGTATAATGTATGAACTACTTTACCAGCACCCATACCGATTTTTTGAATAACAGATGATTTAGCATTTTCTGCTAAACTTTGTGAAACTTTTTTATCTGCACTATATTTAAATTCACGTTTTGGTTCTTCTTGAGTTTTCTCAACTACTACTTCTTCGCTACCTTCAGCTGAAGAGATTTGATCTAATCCTACAGCTGAAACATAAATATCTTCTTTAATAAATTTAGCAAGTGGTCCACTTGGTCCAACAGGCATAATGTTAACTGTTGGAATTCTTTTTTGTGGATAAATACCACAACGTAATGTTCCACCACAGTCAATAATTGCTAAGAAAATTTCTTCGTCTGGTACTGATGTTTTAAATCCATTAACCGCAGTAGCACCTGTTAATTTTACGATTTTTTCTACAATTTCAGGTTCAGCTCCACCACCTGTGATATATAAAATTTTATCTTTTCCTGGTTTTGGAGTTACTACTAAAGGTCCACCGAAACCACCACTACCTTTTTCTATTTTAATTGTTCCGTATGTCATAATTATTTCTCCTAATCCTACGCTTTTAATTCATTACTTAATTCAATTTTTTGTTGTTTCATAACTATTTTTGTTGTGAAATCTGTAACCCATCCAGCAAAGAAGTTCATTACTAACCCTACAAGAAGGTATCTAATTGCTAATGGTGTAACGTCTAATCCTAATTGAGTAATTCCATTTGCAATACCTAAGTAGATGAAAATTTCACCAACGTTAATGTGTGGAAATATCCCACTGTTTGTATGACAGTGATATGATGCAGATGCATAATAACTAGGTTTCATACGTTCTGGTAAAAATTTACCCATTGATAATGCCATAGGGTTTGCTAACATAAATGCAGAAACGAATGGTAAAATTCCGTAAGCTAAAATTACATTTTTAGAACACACTTTAGCAAATTTTTCTACTCTGTGTGGTCCAATAAAAGCAACTAATGCATTCATAAATACAAGAAGTAACAGTACTTTAGGTACGATTCCTCCAACCCAACTTACGAATACTTTTGCACCTTCGTCAAATAAACCTGTAAAGCCTGATGCTAATTTAACAATATAATCCATATTGTCCTCCTTATAATATTTAATTTAATTTTAATTTTTTTGCTAATTTCCCAAATGGACTTGGCTCCATTTCAACCTGTCCACCAGCAGAAATTGTTTTATAATTAACAACTCCGTCAAGCACTGCACTAGTTAGAGATGCTGATAGTTTTATCGCTTTACAATCTTCTCTATTTATAGTCCCTACTTTAAGACCATTGAAATATTCAAATTTTTTAAATCTAGCAAGTACTGTTACTCCTTGCATAGCTTCTCCAGTGATAACCTTATCATTATCGTCTATAGCTAGCATAACAATTGCTCCCGCACGTGCAGCACCTTTTTTTCTTCCTATTACTACTCTACCTATTCGTCTAAGTTTACTATAGCTTCGTTTGAAACTATTTAACTGAACATAAGTTAGAGCATACTGTAAAATAAACGCCAAAATAAAGAGTATTCCTAAAACTATTAAATTCATATGTCCTCCTAATTGCTATCTATATAAATTAGTATTTTTTATAAAGTAATTTACTAATAAGTCATAATTATCTATTTTAGATATGTCTGTAATTAATTTTTCATCTTTAATAATAGAAATTAATTCATCATAGGTTTTAGCTAAAATCAACCCATTTTTTTCTCCTTCAGGTACACACGCCATAAATATTAGTTTTAAGTCTTTATTATCCTTAAATCCTTTTTCACTTACCCCTAGAGCAATTATTAAATCATCTCCCAGTTTATTTATCGTATGTGGAAATGCTACACTTTTCTCAAAAATCATAGACGATTTTTTTTCTCTTTCTCTGATTCTCTTTAAAAACTTATCATCTACTAAATGCTGTTTTATTAACTCTTCTATCATAAAATCAATATTTTCAGCATATGTTTTTTTGCTATCGCATTTGAAAAATGTCTCTTCTCTCATCGAGCTTAGCAATACTGATTCCATTCCTCGAATACTAGGATTATTCATTTTATTAACATATTGTAGAAAATTAATTTCTTTTTTCAAGTACATCTTATCTAAAATTTCATTTTGATAAATAACCGGCATTTCTGTTTCAAACTTTATATCTTCAGTAGAAATTATAATATTAAATTTACTATAATCAACTTTTTCAAAAGTGGTGTATGCTGATACTTGTGAATTTACTATTATACTTTCTATTTCATTTATCATAAGTTTGCTATATGCTGGTCCTGAATTAGTTATCAACAAGATGCTTAGATTTTCAGATTGAACTTTTATTTTCTTCAATAACGTTTCAAAATATATTGCTAGATAACTAATTTCATCTTCTGAAACTATATAGTTATACTTATTGTTAATTACTTTACTGGCAGTTTTAGCAATTTTATATGATACCGGATATTGTTCTTTAATTTTCTCTTTCATATTGTTGTTATATCTAACACCGTATTTTAATCGTTCCATTAAGAAGTATATGTGATAGATAAATTCTTCAATTATATCCGAAGTATCAAATTCAAGTCCATACTCGTAAACAACTGTTTCTAAAATTTCCTGAACAAGTTTTGTATACTCTTCAGTATATTTTAGATTTTCTCTTATTTTATTTATTTTTGTAGGAACTCTCATCGTAGCAAAGCAAATCGCTAAAAATTTGATTTCATCAGTAGTTAAGCATATCTTATATTTATTCTCTATATAATCACTTATCTCTTTAATAAAAGGTTGTGCATAGTTGTTTAATAACTCTTCATATTGCTTTTCTTCAAAGTTTAGATAAAAGCCATTAGCAAATCGATCTAAAGACACTGTTAAGTATCTGAAAAATTCAGCTTTTGCCTGTTTATCAATTTTGTACTTTTCAAATGTTTCATCAAAAAACATATTATCATCTTTATCAAAAATATCTTCCTTGTACATATAATTAAAAATATTTTCTAAGATAAAAATTCTAATATCTTTTTCTAGACCAACTACTTTAATACCTGTATTAGGTTTTCCTTTTATAACAAGATTATAACTACTTATAATGTCATTTAATTTTTTTATATCGGAAATTAAAGTTGTTCTACTAACTATCATTTCAAAAGCTAAATCGTCTATTAGTGTACTTTCACCCGATGAAACTAATGTCTTAAATATATATACTAGCCTTACCTTACTAGAATCAAAATTAACACTAGCTTCATATATAGATCTTTTTCTCTTTAAGTATTCTTCTAACTTTGTAATAAAAAGACTATAATTTGAATTTTTATTTTCTATGTATGCACAGTCTTCAAATAATTCATTTAAAGATTTTATTTCATTACTAATAGTTTTTGAACTTACCTTTAATACATCTAATAAGTATTGATCCTGAACTAAAAAGTTAGATTCTAGTATATTCAGTAGTCTCAAACTTCTATTATCATAATTAAAAATCTCCATTTGCTTCACCACCTACATTTATTATAATGTTAGCGTTTCAAAAAATTAATACAGTTATTTTCTCTTGAAAAGAAAAACGCTTTAATTTTTTATAAAACCCTACTCTCATGACTTTAACTACATATATTTCTAAACAATATAATTTATATAATATAGTTTTAAATAGAAAAAGCACCCTTAAAAAATTGAGGATGCTTTTGCTTATTTTATAGGCTTTCTATAACATTTTTTACTATATTATCTACTGTTAAACCATTTTCTTCCATTAATTCTTCTACTTTATATCTATCATAGAATTTTTTATTTATCCCGTAGTTTTGCACTTTTAAGTCTGTATTCCCTAGGAAACTTGCTACAGTTTGACCGTATCCACCTTCTACTATACCATCTTCAATCGTTACAACTAACTTATGATTTTCTTCTAAAGAATTTAATAATTCTTTATCCAAACCAGTTAAAAATCTTGGATTTACTAATGTTGCCTCTATATTATGTTCTAATTTCAATTGTTCAGAAACTTCCTCTGCTAAGTTATAAAAATTACCTACTCCAAATATTGCAACCTGTTCTCCAAATTTTTCTACTTTATTTTTATTTAAAATAGAATAATCTGTTTTGTCTTCTTTCCCAGTTTCTACAACACTCCCCACAGGAACACGTATAGCAACTGGATGTTCATTTTGGTTAATTGCCCATTCTAACATCGCTAAGTGCTCTTCTTTATTAACAGGAGCTAAGTATACGAAGTTTGGTATGTGCGATATAAATGGAATATCAAAAAATCCCAAGTGACTTTCATCATTCATTGAATTTATAGAAGCACTGTATACTAATACTACCCCTGCTTGATTGTTTAATGCCATATCATGAGAAAGTTGGTCATATGTTCTCTGTAAAAATGTTGATAATACAGCCCACACTGCTTTTGCTCCATTTTTCGCTAGTCCCGTTGTCATCGTTACCGCTTGTTCTTCAGCAATACCGACATCTATAAATTGACTACCCAATTCCTCTCTTAACTTTCTATTAAATACTATCCCTGGCGTCCCTGCATTGATAACGACAGCTAGTGGATCTTCTTTTAATTTCTTAGTTAAATACTCAGAAGTAATCCCATTATACGTTGAAATAACAGCACCTTTTTTAATATACTCCCCTGTCTCTAAGCTAAATGGCCCTCCTGCATGGAATTTTTCATGATTTCGTTCTGCAGGTTCAAAACCTTTCCCTTTTTCTGTATAAATATGTAATACTACTGGATGATCTATATCTTTTACTTCTTTAAACAGTGAAATTAGCTCCTCTAAGTTATTACCATTTTCTAAATAATGATAGTCATATCCTAAGGCTTTAAAAATATTGTTTGTCGCCTGCCCCTTAGTTTCACGTAAACTTTCTAATGCAGTATATATACCACCTTTAGGATTTTTAGCAATCGACTGATCGTTATCATTTATAATAATTATTGCATTAGTTCCAAGTGTAGCTATTGTATTTAATCCTTCATAAGCCATTCCACCAGATAGCGCGCCATCTCCAATAATCGCTAAAACATTACTTTTTTCATTCTTTAAATCTCTAGCATGTAAAATCCCACTTGCTAACGATAATGAGGTTGAGGTATGTCCAATAGTAAAAAGATCATGCTCACTTTCTTTTGGATTCGTATATCCAGAAACATCATCATAATGTTTTGGATCTATAAATGCCTTTTGGCGTCCTGTTAGCATTTTATGAATATAAGTTTGGTGCGATACATCAAAAATTATCTTATCTACAGGTGAATCGAATACATGATGTAAGGCAACTGTCATCTCTACCATTCCTAAATTCGGTCCACTGTGACCTCCGTGAGAACTAATTTTTTCTAATAATACCGTTCTTGTTTCATCAGCAAGAGTATGTAATTCTTCTATTGTTAATTTTTTAAGATCCTGGGGTCCTGAAATATTTTCTAAAATCATATTTATCCCTCCTATTTCTATCTATTTGTATTAATATCATTATAACATAAATTAATCTAGCTTAAGTATTCATTTTTATTATAGGTTTAGTAGTATTTTTTATCATTCTTTGATAGTTGTTAAATATCTCCATCAACAAATATAAATATAATTAGAGATAAAGCATGTAACTTTCTAAATTAATTTCAATACTATTAAAACCTTAACATGTTATTTTATTCAACTTTTGATACATTATCTATATATAAAAGTGAATTTTTTATTTCACTTTTTATTTGAAAAAATTTTATTTTTAGTGTATTATATAAAAACGTAGTAAAGCTACAATAATTTTGAATATAAAATAAAACATGAGGTTAAAATTTATGAAAACAGCTTTTGTGTGCGATTCAGCATTACAAATTAATAAAAATTTTGCGAATAACAATCCAATTACAGTTATCCCAGTAGAGGTTCGTCTTGACGATGAAATTTTTGAGGATAACGTAACTATTACTCCTGATGAATTTTATGAGAGGATACATAACGGACAAAAACCTAGTACAAGCCAACCAGCTGTAGGTAAAATACTAAGTGTCTATGAAGAATTAAAGCAACAAGGTGTTGAGCGTATCGTCGCTTTCAGCGTTTCCTCTAAATTATCAGGAACATACTCTTCTTTTGTACAAGCTAAAGAACTTATTGATGGAATTGATATTAAAATAATAGATACTCTTCAAATAGCAAGAATGGTAGGAATAGCAATCGAGAAGATTATCAAAGAATTCGAAGAAGGAAGTTTAACATTTGAAAATATAGAAAAAAGATATGCAGAACTTTCACAGCAACACAATGTTCTAGTAACAGTAGAAACTATGCAATATTTATACGCAGGTGGGAGACTTACGAAAGCTCAGTTCGTTTTGTCAAACCTACTAAATATTCTTCCTATTATAACTATTAAAGATGGTCTACTTTCAGTAAGTGGAAAACATAGAGGAATGAATAAAGTTCTTTCAAAAATGTGTGAAGAAATAAAAGAAAAAAATCCAAAGAGCTTATTTGTTCTTTATACAAATGATGAATTATTAGAAAAAGCATTATCTTCGATTAAAAAAACTTTCGGAGAAATCGAAGTAGAAACAGAAATCGTATCACCTGTAATTGGATCTCACGCAGGACCTAAAGCAATAGCAATCGGATATTTAGAATACGATAAATAATAAAAATACAGATACACTCCTTTACATAAAAAAGCACCTTAGAATTAGATTAAAACTAATCCTAAGGTGTTTCTTTATTAGGAATGACTCCAAATCACGATGTCAAAAAAATCAAATTTGTCGAATCAATCCCACTTTTTGCTAATCTATTTTATAATTTGTACCTTCTAACGCAGCTTGGAGATCTTCTTTTGATACTTCTCCTTCAACTACGACAGTTTTTTCTTGAATATTAACTTCTATATTATCAACATTATCTAATTTTGATAATTTTTCTTTAACTGCAGCGACACAACCACCACATTTTACACCTTCGATACTATATTCATTTTTCATGATTAATCCTTCTTTCTTTTTATTAATTTAATTTTACTCTTTTTAATCTTAAAGCATTTAATACTACAGATATAGAACTAAAGCTCATTGCAGCTCCTGCCAACATCGGATTTAACAACGGTCCTCCGAATATATAGAATACTCCCATCGCAAAAGGAATACCTATAACATTATAGAAGAATGCCCAAAATAGATTTTCTTTAATATTTGTTATAGTTTTTTTACTTAAAACTATAGCATTAACAACAGAATTTAAGTCAGGTTTCATCAACACTATATCTGCCGCATCGATTGCTACATCCGTTCCTGTTCCTACCGCTATTCCGACTTCTGCTTGTACTAGTGCTGGTGCATCATTAATACCATCACCGACCATTGCTACCTTTTTACCTTGAGCTTGGAGTTTTTTGATTTCATTCGCTTTATCTTCTGGTAGAACTTCACTCACTACTTTATCTATTGATAATTGATTTGCAATTACCTCAGCAGTTTTTTTATTGTCACCAGTCAACATAACTACCTCTAACCCTAAGCTATGTAATTTTTCAACAGTTTTTAAACTACTTGCTTTTATTTGATCGGCAACAGCTATGATTCCAGCTAGTTCAGAGTCTACAGCTATGAATAATGGTGTTTTTCCTTCTGAAGCAAATTTCTCTGCTTTTTCAACTGAATCTTTTGTAGAAATATTATTTTCCACCATTAATTTCTTATTACCGATAAGTACTGACTTTCCATCAACTTTTGATGAAATACCTAATCCTGTTAACGAACTAAAATCTTTAACTTCTACTAGTTCCAAATTTCTATTTTTAGCTTCATCTACTATAGCTAGACCTAACGGGTGTTCTGAAAGATATTCTACACTCGCTGCAAGTTGCAATAGAACTTCTTCAGATAAATTATTAAATGTTACTATATTAGTTACTGAAATTTTACCTTCTGTCAATGTTCCAGTTTTATCAAAAACAACAGTATCAACTTCTTTAGCTAACTGCAAAGCTTCTGAACTTTTTATTAAAATACCGTGTTCAGCTCCCTTACCTGTACCTACCATTATAGCTGTCGGTGTAGCTAAACCTAAGGCACAAGGACAAGCAATAACAAGCACTGCGATAATAATTTTTAGAGAAAAACTCCAAGATGCATCTCCAACAAAGTACCATAAAATTCCAGCTATTAGTGCTAAAACAATAACAACGGGAACAAATACTCCTGAAATTTTATCAGCAAGTTTTGCGATCGGAGCTTTAGAATTTTGAGCATCTTCAACAAGTTTAATAATTTGTGATAAAGTAGTATCTTTTCCAACTTTGGTAACTTTCATTTTGAAAACACCTGTTTTATTGATACTTGCTCCTACTACTTTACTATTAATATCTTTTTCTACAGGAATACTTTCCCCTGTTAACATTGATTCATCTATAGTCGAACGACCTTCAATCACGACTCCATCAAGAGGTACTTTTTCACCAGGACGAACAAGTAGTATATTACCTGTAGATATTTCATCTACTGCTACAACATGTTCTTCACCATCTATAATTAAATTAGCAGTTTTTGGTACCAATCCGACCAACTTACTAATAGCATTTGTAGTACGACTTTTCGATACTCCTTCAAAGTATTTACCTAGTGTAATCAATGTTAAGATTACCGCTGCAGATTCATAGTACAAATTCATAGCTGCATGTTCATCACCTAAATATACCAATACGGTTGAATAAACACTATATAAGAATGCTGCCCCTGCTCCTAACGCTACTAAAGAATCCATATTAGGTTTTCTTCTAAGAAGAGCTCTAATTCCTACACTAAAGAATTTTCTACCAAAATACGAAACAGGTAACACCAGAATAAACTGTACAGTTGAAAATAATTTTGGGTTTCCCATTGGACTTAAACTTTCCAACATAGGTAATCCCACCATCTCAGCCATCGCTATGTACAACACAGGCACTGTAAATATAGCTGAATAAATAAATCTTTTCCAAATACCATCTATTTCTTGTTGTTTTTTCTCAGCTTGGTCATCTACCGAATTATCTATTTCTAATCTTGCTTTATAGCCCGTCTCTTCTACTTTTCTCTCAATCTCAGCTACACTTAATTTTTCTTTATCAAATTCTACTACCATCTTCTCAGTAGCGAAATTTACAATGGCTTTTTCTGTTCCATCTAAAGATGAAATCGTATCTTCTATATTTTTCGCGCACGTTGCACAACTCATTCCTTCTAATATAAATGTTCGTTCTTCAATACTAGAAACATAAGTAAGCTTATACCCCAATTTTTCTACAATCTTTTCTACTTCTGTTCTATCTATTCCCTCTCCTCTAGTAAGCGTAAGTTTACTTGTTGCAAGGTTTACATTGACATCTGATAAATTATCAACTTGTTTTAAACTATCTTCAATATGTGCCGCACAAGAAGCACAACTCATCCCTTCAATTAAATATGTTTCATTTTTTACCATATATTAATCACACCTATCTCTTAAATATTTTTATTCGTCTACATTTGTAGTCCTTTTATAAATTAAGTATACTCCCATCTAAAATTATTGTCAACAATATTTTAAATAATCAATAACAGCTATCATTATGATATAGGGAGTGACTCAAAAATCGTGATTTCGTAGAAATCGATTTTGTCGAGTCATCCCCGCACAGTTTATTAGATATCTAAAAAGCTTTTATAAAGCGAATTTAGATATCAATAAACCACTGCGTCTATGAGTTCTCATATGAACTTTGCCAAATTTTAGGACCTTTTTGTCAACCCCAGCTGATTTTCTAGGATTTAATTTGAAATTTAAAGCTATAGATTTATTAAAACCTACAGCTTTTTACAATATTAATTTTTACTTTCTAATTTTTCATTCATTTGACGACGAAGTTTAGAAAAATCTTCTTTGACTACTACAGTGTCAGCAATATAGTCATGAAGTCCTTTTTTCTTATTAGTAAAAGCAACAGCTAGATACGGGATATACGCTAAAAATATCGTTAATAGTCTACCAACTACCTCACGGTAAACTACATCCATAATACCTAACTTATCACCTTTATTAGTTTCTACTTTTATCTTCATAATCATCTTACCTAAAGTTTGAGAAAAGAAGTAAGTCATCGAGATAAAATAAGCGAACATAACGATAACATAACTCAGAGATTCTTCTCCTAAAATTGGAAAATCTAATCGCTTATTCAAAAGACCAAAACTAAAAGTATTCAATAAACTAGATATAGCATAAATAACAATCATATCGATTAAATACGCAACAAATCTCGTCCAAAAGCCTGCATAGAAATTCTTTGAAAGAGTCATATAATCTTCTATTGTTGTTGGCAACGAAAGATCTTTTTCTTTTTTATCTACTCTTTCTTCTGTTTCTTTGGCATCTTCGTGTTCTCTAGTAGCTTCTTCATTTTGTATCGTATCATTTTCTAGTTCTACAGAAGTTTCATTCAAATTAGGGTCATATGAAGGTGTATTATTGTTTAATTCATTATTCATATAAAAAACCTCCTTATCCTAAGTAACTACGTTCAACTTTATTTGAATTCACTTCACTATTTAATTCAGAGATAAAACTTTTTGTTGTAGCTTTAACAAATCTAGAAATTAAACTTTCTGTAGTTTTATCAGCTCTTAATTCAATTACAGTTGGATTAGATAATCCTTTTTCTTCTTTTATTAAATCAATAAGCTCATCTTCCGTACCAATTTTATCAGCTAATTTATTCGCTACTGCTTGTGTACCTGTATAAGTTCTACCATCAGCAAGTTTCTTAACTTCATCTTCACTTAAGTGTCTGCCTTCAGCTATAGCTTTTACAAATCTCTCATATGCTTCTTTATTTTGTTCTTGTAAGATTTTTCTAGTTGATTCTGGTAAGTCTTCAGTTAAACCACCTACTGCTTTTTGATCTCCTGAACGAACAGTTTCTTGTTTAATTCCATGATCATTTAAGAATTTTTGAGCAGATACATAACTCATGATTACCCCTAAAGAACCAGTGGTTGTTTCAGTATTCACAAAGATTTTCTTAGCTGGCGTAGATACATAATATCCACCCGAAGCAGCTGTTTTCTTCATTGAGACATAAACATCTTTACCACTATTTTTTAAAGCATTATATAATTCAGCAGTTTCATAAACTCCCCCACCAGGAGAATTAACTGATAATAATATCGCTTTTACATTCGGATTAGCTTTTGCCTCTTTAATTTGATTCAATACAGATCCTCGTGAATATGTATTTGTCATTTCAGAATTAATTTCACCTTCAATAGAAATCTTTTGAATTACTTGGCTACTATCTCCTTTTTTAAGAGTTAATTTCGTAATACTTTGCTCTTGTAAAAACTCTGTTAAATAACCATTTAACTCTGACTCATCTTTTTTATTACTGTTACTTGATGTTATAGTACCTTTAATTAGCGAAAACACTACTAAGACAACAACAATTACTGTTGATATCAACCTTTTATTTTTAAAATTCATATTTTTTCCTCCAAAACTTTATTATAATATTTTTGTAAAAGGCCAGAAACAAATAACACTTTCGCTATCTGTCCCTAGCCTATTATTATGAACTCTTAACTATATTTTCAAAACCTTTTTGCAAGTCTACATTAGCAGTTCTTCTGAAGTAAACATACTTCTTAGAATTCCCTTGATTTTGTTCAGTTATTAACACGATAGGTTCACCATTTAAAATAGTGAAATAGTATAGATGCGCTACAGAATTTACTGGTTTATCTATATCAGAAAATACAGCAACTATATTATAAACGTCTTTATAATTCCCTTCAGGTGACCATTTCATACTAATCAGTTTATCACCTTCTAGAACTAAACGTGAATCCCCTGCCATTTCTGTCTCAGTAGGAAGTTTTAATCCATGGAAATTCACTTGGTTACTCGGTGTATACTCTTTATAACTTTGGTTTAAAGATTTTTCCCAACTTTTCACAAATTGATAAAGTTTGTCACCTTTGTTTTTATTCCAATAAGCTGAACTTGTAGTTTTAACTTCTTCTTTTTTCTCAGTTTTTTCTTCAGATAATCCCGTAACAGTTAGAGTACGTTTAAACGTTCCGCTGACTTTCAATCCTTTTTTCTGAGCTTCATCTTTATTAAGAGTTATCTCTACATCTACTTTACTTCCGTTTTCTAGGTTTTCTGTAGGAGTATATTTAATCTCAGGTTTTTTCAAGAATTTCTTGATGTTATCATCTGCATCTTTCACTTCTGGGATTTCTACTATATCAACATTTACCTTACCTTGTCTGTTAGTACCATATGCTGCTAATTCAACCTTATATTGATCCAGATGAACTACCTTATCATCTTTCTTGTAGAATTTAAAATAATAAACTCCCGCAGCAATAACACATACTAAAAGAAACGCAACTATAAATCCAAGTTTTGATGATTTTTTCTTAGGTTTATCTTTTTTAGTTTCCTTATTTTGTTCCTCAGTATTTTCTTGATTTACATTAAAATAATTATCATTTCCTTGGAAATTATTATTCTGATTATCATTAGTAAATTGATCATATTGACCATTTACATCTTGATTAAAGTTAGATTGATTATTCTCTACATAATTACCGTCTTGATCATAATAGCCATTTACTATAAAAAATCCATTTTGATCATAGTAACCCGCAGGCGTAAATTCATTATTATTTTGATTATTTCCATCATTTTGAATAAAATTGCCATTTGGGTCGTAATAACCATTTGAAATATAGTTTCCATTTGGATCATAGTAGCCATTCGGAATAAAGTTTCCATCTTGATCATAATACCCGTTTGATATATAGTTCCCATTCTCGTCATAATAACCATAAGGAATATAATTTCCATTTTGATCATAATAACCATTTAAATCATTATTTAATTCATTGTTCTGAGAATTAGTATCTCTATTCGTCATTACTTTCCCTCCTATTCAGCATAAGTTTTCGATACGAATTTATTATATCGTTTCATAAATGCAAGTTCTGCAGTCCCTGTTTGTCCATGCCTATTTTTAGCAATAATTACTTCAATAGTTGAAACATCACTTGTTTCTTGAACTTCATTTTCATCGGCATCTTCACTTCTATAATAGTCTCCACGGTATAAGAATGAAACTATATCAGCATCTTGCTCAATACTTCCAGATTCCCTAAGGTCACTCATCATAGGTCGTTTATCTTGTCTAGATTCAACACTACGAGATAGCTGAGATAATGCGATAACAGGACATTCTAGTTCCCTAGCCATTTGTTTTAAGCTACGAGAAATCTCAGATACCTCTTGTTGCCTATTATCAGTTCTCTTACTTCCTTGAAGAAGTTGAAGATAATCGATAACAACAAGATCTAGACCATGTTCTGCTTTTAATAACTTACATTTTGCTTTTACTTCATTTACTTTGATAAAAGCACTATCCTCAATAAAGACATTTTTTTGATTTAAGAAATGAACAGCTGTTTCAAGTTTCATTAGATCATCATTATCTAAATCACCTTTTTTAATCTTTTCAGAATCTATCATTCCTTCACTACAAATCATCCTAGAGACAAGTTGGTCTGCACCCATCTCTAATGAGAATAGTGCAACTGTTCTCTTCTCTTCTTCTGAACGAGGATTTTTCCCAGCAATATTAAGGGCAATATTAAGGGCAAATGCTGTTTTCCCCATCGCAGGACGAGCTGCAAGGATAATTAAATCTCCTTTACCAAAACCTACAAGTTTATCTAATGCACCATATCCTGTAGGTACAGCTACATTCTGACCCTCTCCTGCCATACGAGCTAAAATTTCTTTAAAAACTTCATCGGTAACATCTTTCATATTTTTAAACTGAGATGTTTTCGCTCGTTCCATTGCACGTTCAACTTGATCAAATAATGTAGCAGTTAAAGAGTCTATGTCAGCATTACCTTGATTCATTTCCTCAGTACTACTTAAAAGTGCTGCTCGAATTTCTCTATATATCGAGTATCTTTTTACTAAATTCGCATAGTGCATAATATTACGAGAACTTGGAGTAATATCATACAAGTCCACTATATATAATGAGGCATCCACTGTTCTGAATGCCCCACTATTATTTATTTCTTCAAAAATCGTAGTGGTGTCAGGTATTATTCCCATTTCATCTAAACGTAAAATAGCACTATAAATATCCTTATTTCGTTCGTCATAAAAGTCTTCCGGATCAACCGTTGCTTTAACTTCTATTAATTTCTCTGGCTCTTGCATCAGAGCCCCTAATAACGATTGTTCTGCCATTACAACAGAATCTATATGATATTTCATATTGTCACCTTCAAATTATTTACTATTGCTCCACCACGTGAACTTTAATAGTTCCTTCTACTTGGTTGTGTAGTTTAATTTTAACATTTGTATATCCTAAAGATTGGATACCGTGTGGTAAGTCGATTTTTTTCTTATCAACTTTAAGGTCATGTTGTTTCTTAAGTTCTTCAACAATTTGTTTAGAAGATACTGATCCAAATAATCTTCCACCTTCTCCGGATTTAACTTTAATTGTCACTTCAAGACCTTCTAATTGTTTAGCAAGTAAGTTAGCTTGAACTAATTCTTCTTGCTTATCTTTTTCAACACGTTTTTGTTGTCCTTTAAGTGTTGCCATATTAGCATTTGTTGCTGCTACAGCTTTTTTATTAGTTATTAAGAATTTTGCATATCCATCAGCAATTTCCTTAACATCTCCTTTTTTCCCTTTTCCTTTAACGTCTTCTAAAAATATAACTTTCATTACAATTTCTCCTTTTATCTATGTTTTTATTTTATGATAATATTTTATCGATGGCATCATTTAGTCGGTCTAAAGCTTCATCTAAATTAATTCCCTCTATTTGAGTTGCTGCGTTGGCAAGATGACCTCCACCACCAAGCTCCTCCATAATTAATTGAACATTTATATTACCTAATGATCTTGCTGAAATACCTACTTTTCCTTCTTCTAAATATCCTATAGCAAAACCACATTCAATTCCTTTAAGAGTTAGAAGTAAGTCTGCACTTTGAGCAAGCATTACATTAGTATAATATTTATCTTCAGGGGCTTTTGCCATGATAATTTCTGGTGTTTTTTGGATAGAGTTATTAATAATTTCTACCCTATTCATAAAGTTCTCAAAAGGTTCTTTTAGAATTGTTTTTACTCTCGTTGGATCAGCTCCATTACTTCGTAAATAAGCAGCTGCATCAAACGTTCTAGAACCAGTTCTAATTGAGAAGTTTTGAGTATCTACCACTATTCCACCAAGCATAATCGTCGCTGCAATAGGAGTGATTTTTTCTATCTTAGTTTGATACTCTATTAATTCTGCAATCAACTCTGATGATGATGATGCATAAGGTTCAATGTAAGTTAGCAGCGGATTAGTAATTATATCCTCACCACGTCTATGATGGTCAATAATAACTTTTCTATTAGCCTTAGATAGTATCGCAGCATCAATAACACGTGATGCATCAGAAGTATCCACAACGATTAATGTTGTTTGAGGAGTCATAAGTTCCCAAGCTTCATCACTATCGACAAACACTTTTGACAATTGTTCATCCGAATTATCAATTTCAAACATTACTTTTTGAATCGTTTCATCTCTGTCACTATCATTTAAAATAATGTAACATTCTTTACCTACTATTTTAGAAAATGTATAAATACCTACACAAGCTCCAACAGCATCGAAGTCAGGACGTTTATGCCCCATTACGATTATTTTATCACTATCACTTACAATATCAGCTAACGCATTAGACACAACACGCGCCTTAATTCTAGTACGTTTTTCTTGTGGGTTTGTTTTACCACCGTAAAATCTAATCGTACCATCAACATCTTTCATAGCAACCTGATCTCCACCACGCCCTAAAGCTAAATCAAGTGAACTCTTCGCAAGTTCTCCTAATTCTGGTAAGAAGTCAGTTCCCATACCTACACCTATACTTAAAGTAATTGGTGCATCAAATTCTTCTTTTAGATTCCTAATAGTATCTAAAATCTGGAATTTTTCTTTTTCTATTTTCTTTAAATCTTTGACATTCAAAAGTCCAATAAATCTATCATCATCGATTCTTTTTAGATAAATACTATTCTTCTTAGCCCAATCTGTCAAAGTAATAACTACAGTAGCATCTAATCTACTCGCTACTTCATCTTCTAACGAATCATAAACATCTTCATAATTATCAAGACTTAAATTAAGAATAATAGGCCTTGTATCTCTAAATCTTTGCATTACAACTTTACTTTCTGTAATATCAAAGAAGTAAATATAACCACTATCTTTTTGATAATTTACTTTATAAAATTTACCAAAGATTTCAAACTGATTGTCTACCGGCGTTTCTAGATTAAATAACTCTGAAATTTCCGGCATAAGTTCTAAGATATTTAGACCTTTTATCTCTTCAACTTTAATATTTTTATAGATAAAGTTATTAGCCCATTCAATATTCTTATTTTCATCTATTACGATTATACCGATAGGAAACTTATTAATTCCTTTTTCTGATGAATCTTTTATTCTATTAGTTAATTTACTAATATACCTTTCCATCTGTTCTAAAGATTTTTTCTTCTGAAGAATATAGAATACGAAGATTAAAAGACCTATTAATAAATAAATAACTAAACTAAAAATATCAAATATTCCGCAAAGTATTGCTCCTATTAGAAAAATAGTTGAAATTATCAATTCATATTTTCTTTTTCCATTCATATCTATTCCCCCTTCTTCATAATAATATAACCTTCTCTTAATTTGAATATACTATCTATAAAACCAAGTAATTCAAAGATCGGACTAAAGATTAACATTAAAACAAATGTAATTGGTTTTGCTATAGTAGCCTTATTCTTAGTTTTTTGTTCGATAAAGAAATATGCTGTAAATAATCCATTTAGAATAAATGCTAATGCTAGTACACCTGATATATTTTGGAATAATATATTCCAAAAACTATATTTATTTTCATCTAATCCCATCTCAAATAATAATGTGATTAAAGAAACTCCAATGTATATATATCCACTTTTTGGACTTAATGTTATACGACTAAATTTTGGAAAAGCTGGAATAATCACATATTCTCTAGCTAATAAAGAAAGCGTATATTTTACTATTATTAAACTATATACAAATAATATTATATATAAAGTTACTGGAAATGTTCTCTGTATACTTGAGAAACTTTCTAAAACTAAATTTTTATCCACATTTTGATTCATCTCTACCATTGAATTTACATAGTTATTAATAAACTCCAAAATCTGTTTACTATCTATAGTTATATTACCTAATCTTATAGATAAAAATACATATATAGCAATTCCTAAAAATAATACTGTCGCTATTGCTACCACTAAAAATAACTTTGATAAACGTAAATCTATAGTTTTATATATTATATATGCAGCAACCATGTGAATCCCAAACCAAAACATCATAATTGGGGATGCCAACAATGCTAATATTATCCCCCCTGAAGCAATCAACGGAAGATATAATTTCAATCCTTTAGCTCCAAGTACGTATGTAAGAGGAAACACAGAAAGAAATGCTGCAACAATTTCAATATTTAGTAGTGTTCCTAATAATATTAATAATATATACCCTACAGAATATGCAAATATTTTTAAATTACTAGGTTCTTTAAAGAAAAATCTATTTAACATTGCTTTTGCAATTTCTTTTGTCAATAAATCTGAAATGTTATTATCCAAATTAACACTCCTTTTTCGTTTTTATAATACCCTTAAAAGCAACTCTAACTATATAGGTATCTTTATTATTATATCAAATTTCTTAGTTTTTTTAAAGGAAAATAAAAACATTAACATACTATTATTCAAGAATAGATTTATCATACTATAAGACCTGAAGTTCTAATTTTATACTACTGATATCATTAGAAAAGAACTCAAACGAAATTATCGCTTGAGTTCTAATTCATATATTTTAAAATCTATTTTAGAAATATCTTTAAAAAAATTCTAGTCTTCTTTTCTTCTTGTTGCTAAGAACAGTGTGAATAATAGAGTTCCACCTAGATAAATAGACGCATTATAACCTTGTTCACCTGTTTCAGCTAATCTTTCAACACGAGCGTTAGCTTGTGGTTGATTTACATTAACTGCTGATACCATTTCTGTTACTGGAGGTACAGTTCCATTTTCTGGAGTTACTGGTTTTTCCGGTACTGGTTGAACTTGTACTTCTGGTGTTGGTTGTGCTGGTACTTGTGGTGTTGGTTGAGTTGGAACTTCAGGAGTTGGTTGCGCTGGTACTTCTGGTACTTTTAATTCTGGTACTTCAGTAACCTCAGGAATTCCTGGTACTCCACCATTAAATTCAGGTTTTTCGTGTACTTCTGGCATTCCTGGCACTCCACCTTTGAATTCTGGTAATTCATGAACTGGTGGTTCTGGCATTGCAAATGTTGGTCCAGCTGGATTATTATTTACTGGAGGAACTGGTTTGTCATTACATCCACAGTTTCCGTCTTTACCATCTTTACCATCTTTTCCGTCACGTCCATCTTTTCCGTCTTTAACAACTGTTTTCGTAACAGAACCGTCAGAATTGATGATTGTTATTGTGTGACTTCCATCTCCGTTATCTTCAACAGAAACTTTTGGTGATTTACCATCTTTTCCGTCTTTAATAACCATATCAGTTTTACTTCCGTCTGGGTTAGTAATTGTAACTGTGTGAGTTCCATCATTATTATTTTTAACTGTTACAGTTGGTGATACTCCATCTTTTCCGTCTTTTCCATCTTTAATGATAGATTTGTATTCACGTCCATCAGAATCTACGATTGTTAATGTGTGTGTACCATCTCCGTTATCAACGATATTAGCTTTTGGTGATTTACCGTCAAAGATTGTAGTATTAGTTTCTTTGCCGTCTGCTCCTGTAACTTTAATAGTATGTGAACCATTGTTGTTATCGATCACTTCAAGTTTTGGTGATTTTCCATCACGTACTGTTGTAGTTGTAGTAGTTCCATCAGAGTTAACGATTGTAACTGTGTGAGTTCCATCTCCATTGTCTACTACTTTAGCTGTTGGTGATTTACCATCGCGTACTGTTGTTTCAGAAACTGTTCCATTTCCATTTTCTACACGGATAGTGTATGTACCATCTTGGTTATCTCTTACTGTTGCTACTGGTGATTTTCCATCTTTAATGATTGTTTCAGTAGTTGTTCCATCACCATTTAGAACTGTAATTTTGTGAGTTCCATTTTGTTCGTCAGTTATTGTTACTTTTGGTGATTTTCCATCACGTACTGTTGTTTCAGTTGTAACACCTTCTGGGTTTGTAATAACGATAGTGTGACTTCCATCTCCATTATCACGAACAGATGCTGTTGGAGTACGTCCATCTACTCCGTCACGACCATTTTTAACAACAAATTCATTCTTAGTTCCATCTGGGTTTGTGATTGTTACTGTGTGGCTTCCATCTGGATTTTTAGTAGTTGTTGCTGTAGCAGCTTTACCGTCTTTACCATCTTTGATGATAGCATTAGTAACATTACCATCTCCATCTGTAACTTTAACTGTGTGAGTCCCATCATTGTTATCAGTTACTTCAACTTTTGGAGTCTTACCATCTTTACCGTTTTTAACAACGATATCTTTAGGTTGTCCACCTGGATTTGTTACTGTAATTGTATGGCTACCATCTGGATTTTCTGTAGTTGTAATAGTAGCATTTTCTCCATTTTTACCATCTTTTACAACTGTAGTTGATTCAGAACCATCAGGATTTCGAACTGTGATAGTGTGTGTGCCATCTCCATTATCTTTTGTATTAATAGTTGGAGCTGAGCCATCACGTCCATCGATACCATTATAAATATCTTTACTACTTAATACTTTATCGATACCTTCATCGTATACTCCGTTGTCATTAACATCGTCATAAACTGTAACTCGGATACCATTACGAGTTGGAGTTGAAGTTGCATCTGTAGCTCTTCTAGATCTTGAAGGTGAAGTAATATCTTCTACTTTAATTTTTGGTGCACGTCCGTCTTTACCGTTGTCACCTTTTTCACCTTTTTCACCAGTAGTTCCTTGAGGTCCACGGATGTTACCGATCTTATCCCAAGTTCCGTTATTTTTCTTATAAACGTCTCCTGTATTAGCATCGATAAATGTATCTCCATCTTTACCATCTTTAGCAGTTGGCGCAGTAACTCCACTTAGTAATTCAGCACCATTACGTCCGTCATGACCATCATGACCTGCCGCACCGTTTGCACCATCTGTACCATTACGTCCATTTGTACCATTCAAGATATCACTTGTACCAATTAATTCATCCACACCTGGATCGTATTTACCGTTACCATTATTATCATAGTATGCTGTAATACGAGTACCCTCTACTGGTTGTGAATCTGTAGTTTCTGGTTGTGTAGCTGTTGAATCTGTAGTAGTTGGTTGCGAACCTGCTGTGTCTGTAGCTACTGGTTGAGCTGATGGAGTTCCCTCATCTGGGTTATCCCCTACACTTCTCGCTCTTCTTGCACTTCTTGGTGCTGGAGAAGAAACCAATGTAGTTGCAGTTACTTCATCTGGGTTTTCTCCTACACTTCTTGCTCTTCTTGCACTTCTTGATGTTCCAGAAGGTTGTGGATTAACAGCTAATCCTGCACCTCTTCTCACTGCATCCACTAATGCATTTAAGTCAATATGTGGTGTACGTCCATCTTTACCATCTTTAACAACGAATGATACTGGATCTTTACCTGGTGTAGTAAACGTAACAATCGTGCTACGTCCATCTGCTCCACGTTGAGTTGTAACAGTAGGTGTGTTTCCATCTTGTCCTGCTTCACCTTTAGCTCCATCATTGATAAGAACTTTAGTTGGTTGTGAACCGTCATGATTATCTATTGTGATTTCTACACCTTTATTTCCATCTTCTTTACGAACAGCTGTTACTGTTGGTGATACTCCATTTAGACCATCTTTTATAACTGCTAATGGTTTTTCAGGGTTTAATGGTTGTCCTGGGTTAGCTGGGTCTTCTTGATAAACTTTTGTTTCAGTTCCAGTCTTAACAGCTACTAGTGATTTACCATCACGTCCATCTGCTCCTTTTGCCCCATCTTTAATCATTTCTGATCCTAGAAGTTCATCAGTTCCTGGAGTATATCTTCCATCACCATTCTCATCAGTATAGAATGTAACGATTGTATGTGATGGATTACCATTTTGTCCTTCAACACGTAATAACTCAACTTTTGGAGTTTTTCCGTTTAAACCATTTTCTCCATTTTTCACATTTACTGTTACAGAATCTTTTCCTGGTACAGTGAATGTGATATCAGAGCTGTTACCATCTTTACCTGGTTTTACAGTTACTTCTGGAGTTTTTCCGTCTTCTCCTTTTGGTCCTTGTGGTCCTACTTCACCTTGTGGTCCACGTGGTCCTTGCACTCCATCTTGTCCACGTTCACCTTGAACACCTTGAGCTCCTTTGTCTCCTTTTGGTCCTTTGATGTTTCCTTCTTTTTCCCATGTTCCGTTGTTTTTAACGAACACGTCTCCTGTTTCTGTATTTACGTATTTATCTCCATCTTTACCTTGTTTTGGTTCTGGATTTACTTTTCCGTTTAATACGTCTTTTCCATCGCGTCCGTCTCTTCCGTCACGTCCTGCGGCTCCATCACGTCCATCGCGTCCTGCTGGTCCTTGGGCTCCATCTTGTCCACGTTCACCT